>Ga0105054_10000945_pt1 | contig 47518 bp, 42 predicted proteins | sample BON02_FD_78091 | JGI IMG/M metagenome (GOLD analysis project Ga0105054, IMG submission 78091) | Freshwater microbial communities from Lake Bonney liftoff mats and glacier meltwater in Antarctica - BON-02 (megahit assembly) | ecosystem: Environmental > Aquatic > Freshwater > Ice > Glacier...
CGTGTAGGTTCCGGTGAGTCCCTGACTGTTGGCTTGATAGCCTCCAATCAGGGACTGTAAAAAAATACTTATTAGCACCGGAAGAAAAAATCCTCTTTTGAGTGTATAAAAATTTCTCATGGCCTTGAATGTTTTGATTTTTTGTCTTGGATGACCTTTCTTCATTTTCCTCAATGGAAAGGAACAGAGTCTCCGAAGCAAAAATCAATAACACTGACTCCAAAGAATGTCAGCCTTGTATCAAAGAGTATCACAGATGTAACATCTTCAAAAAAAGAAAGCCTGAATGATTATTTCAGGCTTTTTGAGAGGGGGTATAAAATATATTTACTCTATCACCGCAAACCACAACAAGTCTTCCGGAAGCTTTTCAAGTCTAGTTACGGTCAATTTTAAAGGCAAAACTTTACCGTTGGAAGAGGTAAACACCTCATCTATCCCATATCGAATTATATTCCATCCAGCCTGGAGTTCCAAGTCAATATTAGTGCTTTCCTCAAAGACTTCTTCTCCAACTCCGCTGTAAGTTTCCATTAGACATTCCCTTTTTACTGTTGCGGGACCTTCCAAATAATAGAACTCCAAATAATACCCTGGATTGGCATTTACATCCCGATAGGTGAAGAGCCACCTTGCTATATCTAAACTGCTGGCAGCATACAAAATCCCATTGGTAGGATTTCCCATTTCGTCCATGAGCGTTAATTCTGGGAGTCCTGTAACGACTATATCCCCGACTTTAGGTTCCACTTCTTCAAAAGGACAGGCAAAGGACTCTGATACAGTGTTAAAGCTGACCGTAAATCCTTTAGGAGCATTCCCCTGCGCCTCCTTTGCCATTTCCCGTGCTTTTTCAAGAAAATTATCTTCTAGAATTATGGAGAAGTCCCCTTCTTCATTGACCTCACCCCATGTTTGGCTGATAGCTGAAAACCGATCAAATGATTCGATTTGTGAAGGACCACTCGTATAATTGAAAATTTTCCCACGTATCTCTTGTTGGGCATTTGCCAATTGAATTTGAAATAACATAAACAAAAAAGAGCAGAAGAAAGTGTGTTTTATTTTCATAGTTTTAGATAGATATATGTTTAAAATTCTTGGTGTCTGAGGCGAAAGCCTATTCCTATTATATCAATAAATAATTCCTGATTAACGCTGCACAACCTATTCAAGAGTAACTTTTCTTTTAGGGAAATTTTATACCAAGATTGAAAATTCATCCTAGATAATTATCCTTAATTCATCTCCTTCCTTACTTCCCTTACAAAAGCCCACAATTCCTCCATTAGAATTTGGTGACCTTTAAATATAAAATGAAATCTACCTTCCGTGACATATTCGATCTCTACGAATTGATCTATGGAATTAAGCTTTTCCCAAACACGAAACCCGTCTCGCTCATAAATCCTAGAATACCCGGTATCCATTTGCTCCTCATAGTCTAAGGCCAATTTTTGAGAAATCGACATCAGTATTACAGCCCCAGTTGCGCCAGCACCATCTAGCACCTCCATAGAAATCTGCCTACCATCTTGCCCTTTTTCTTGGTAAGTAGCGATGGCTCCACTCATTTCCATTCCCTGCTTATGGCCAATTAGTATTTTTCGTTGTTCCATTTCACCGACTTTTTTGGGAATCCAATTTTTGAGCTGTTCATTACTCATGGGGATCAGAGCTTCCAAAGCTTCTGAGGGATTCTTTAACATATTTTCAGAAGAATCCGAAAAGCCAGTCTTAGAAGGATTGCCATTATTTATTGGACCCGCACTTCTTCCTTTTCCGCAGGAAAACAGGAGGAGTAAACAAAAGAAAACAGAGCTAATTCTTTTCATTGACTTGCAGTGCTGTTGTTTTTTTTGGAAGTGTCTTCTCTAAGCAATCATCAATTAATCGCTTGAAAAAATCCACAAACTTTAAAAACCGAGCCTTTAATTTTATTCAACCAAAGCTATTTATATGAATGGGTAATGAATCAAACCCATGTATCAAAAAGTAGCACTGCGGTAACATCACCAAAATTCTTCATCTAAAAGCACCTATTCCATCAGGTGAAATACCACCTCAGTCCCACTATTAGGCGAATTACCTTCATGATCTATGATTTCAAAATAGTAGTTGAATTTTTCGCTTTGATTAAAAAATTTGAGTCGATCCGAAGAAAGTGATATACCAATGGATTGTTTTTGGATGGTTTGATTTGCTTTCATTTTAGTTGACTTTTTTCTTCCCACTCCATTATCACGGATGGAAACTACCACTCCTTCCCCGTCTCTGAACACTCGAATCAAAATGGATTTGGGTCCTTTTTTAGGCATCAATCCATGCCAAACAGCATTCTCCAAAAATGGCTGAAAAACCAATGGTGGAACTTTGGTGTCTCGGAGACTTATGCCTCGTTCGACATCAATGGTAAAATCAATTCCGTCTTCAAACCTGATCGTCTCAAGGCTCAGATAAAGCTTGCCAATATCTAGCTCCTCGCCCAGCGGGATTTTGAACTCCCTTGAACTTTCCAAAACCATCCGAATAAGTTTTGCAAACCTATTGAGGTATAGGACAGCATTATCCTTATCGCTTTCAATCAGAAAAACTTTGATAGAATTCAGGGCATTGAAGATGAAATGCGGATTCATCTGACTTCTAAGTGACTGCAGATGAAGTAATGTGATTTGTTTCTCATAGTTAGCGCTAAGCTTGGATACTCGCTGCTCTTCCGCATCTGCTTCCAAAAATGATATTTGACTTTCCTTAAGCCTCAATTCATTTTTGAGGTTACCATTTAACTCTTCACGGAGGTCTTCATTTTCTTGAAGTTTTGCTACCAACAAGGTTTGCATTTGAAATTTCTCTTCATAAACCTCCCGCTGCTTAATCGCAAGGGCATAGGTGTACAGGTAGTTTTCGGCTAAAACTGCCAAATAGTAGATGTAATAGTATTTGTTGGTAATCGAAACATCTTTCCCAAAAGTCATAAAAGCAAAAATGAAGGAACTAATGCCAAGAATCAGGTATCCCGCAAGAATGAAATATCGAACTTTCTCACCTGATTTGATGGTGAGAAATATCCCATAAATCAAAAAAATCAAGGTACTAGGCATGAAAACAGTGATATAATACCCTCGCATCATGTCATATCCGTCCCAAACATATCTTCCTAAAACCAAGACTCCGAAAATAGAGCTGGTAATCAAGACATAGTAGCTAAAGAAGTTGATAAACCTTGGGAAATGCTTTCTGAAATTGAGAATCTCGATCAGAAAGAAGGAGAATATAAGGTAGCTGGCAAATTGAATAGGGAAATTCAAATGGATGAAGTACTCAGAAAATTCAATATAAACTGCTTCTGCAAAAACGCCCTTAACGCGCTGAATTAGGTTGATCGCATTGATAAGTGCATATAAACTGTAAAAAAGATAGAACTTCTCCCTGCTTTTGATGAAAAGCACAAAATGGTATAGTGACAGGTAAAAAAGCACGCTTGTAACTGCCCAGCCCAAGCCATTAAAATTACTGTTTTCGAGTACTTCAATTAAGGGATACTTTTCAAAAAAATCCATCATACATTATTTCAGCGATTCAGTAAATCCAGCCTTTTTAAGCCTAGAGACAGGAAGTGAGATTCCATCAATGAGCTTTACTTTCCCTGTGGATTTCTCATAAGACTTAACCTTTTCGAGATTGACCAAAAAGGAATGATGTATCCTATAAAATCGAAACTTAGAAAAAATATTTTCTAATAATTTTAATCTTTTAGACACTAATACTTTTCCGCCGTTCATGGTATGGATATAGGAATAACTCCCGTCGCTTTCGCAGTAAATCACTTCATCGGGATCAAGTAAGATCAATTGATTGTCCATATTGATTACTATTTTCGCCTTTTCAATAGATGAATTAAAGGAAGCCGAGTTGATTGATTTTTTAAGCAAGTTTCCTTGGATTCTATCCAGCAAACTTTCCATATCTGAGCGATCAACAGGTTTGAGCAGGTAATCAAATGCCCTTTCGCGGATTGCTTGAATGGTATGTTCGGCATGGGCAGTTACAAAAATCACCTCAAAATTACGATTGGGGAAATGCTCCAAAAATTTAAATCCATCCAAACTGGGCATCTGGATATCTAGAAAAATACAGTCTGGCTGGAGAATCTCCACTTCTTTCAGTGCTTTCTCCACTTCTCCAAATCTACCAACCACTTCTATCGATTTTCCCGACTGTTTTAACTCCCACTCAAGAGAAATGATGGCTTTCGGTTCATCATCTATAATCACAACACGAATCATGAATTTCCCAAAATTTGATTTAACGAATAAGCTCTTTTTGCTACTAACAATAGCTTAAAATATTGAATAGATTCCAAATTCTGATTAAAATCAAAATATTAGCACAAATTAATTGCAGTTTCCAATCGAAAATTTTAAAAATCAAAGTTTTCAGACTTCGAGAATTTTTACCAGATATGAAAAATAAGATACATGCATCAGGTTCAGCTTAATTTATAAGTTACTTGAGGACAGCAAAAAACTTTTTACAATGTTCTTTTTAAATAAATTTTGTTTCATTCGATTTTCATTCGCCGTGGTAATTGTTCTTGTTGCGAAGAGCCATGCGTTTTCCCAAGCTAACCTATCCTTTCGTCAACTTTCAGTCAATGATGGCCTTTCCCAAAACAGTGCAATTTCAGTTACTCAAGATCAGGAAGGATTTCTTTGGATCGCTGCTCAGGAAGGATTGAATCGTTACGATGGACGCAATTTTGTGGTTTTTGACAAAAAATTTCTCGACATCACCGAATCCACCCGACTTTTGCTTGGGAAAGTTTATGCCGATAGTAAAAATCGAATTTGGATCATTCCCGAGAGTTCAATTCCTGAGCTTTTTGATCGGGAAAACGAATTATTTTTTCCCATCGAAGGAATAGCTTCAGCTACTAGCATAATTGAAGATCCACAAGAGAAAATCTGGTTTGGAACACTTTCAGGACAACTGTATTTCTGGAATGAAGAAATAAAAAAAGCCGAAATGGCTTGGTCTGACCCAACCAAGGAAATCGTCAATCTTTCGATTTTTGATGAAGAAACCCTCATTTTGACTTTAAGTGATGAGGTGGTTTTATGGAATAAAAGCTCTGGAATTTCAATCCCGGTATGGAAACCTGAATCAGGGACTATTCTTGCCGTCACTATCCTAGATCCTAATAAAAGGTTTTGGTTTGGAACATTAAATCATGGACTTTGGACGAGTTTAAATCTGGGAGAGAAGGCAACTTCGATGAATGTCTATTTAAATCAAAACGAAGATTCTGATCAGGATGCAATGATTTTGGATTTATTGATTGATTCCAAACAACGGCTTTGGGTGGCCACCTATGGAAAAGGAGTCAAACAGATTGACTTAGAATATAAAACTTTAAAACGATTTTTTTATACAAAACAGAACCCAAGATCTATTCACTATAATGATATTCTGTCGATTTTCGAAGATTATACCGGTACGCTTTGGTTTGGGTCAGATGGCGCAGGATTGAGCTTTTATGATTCATATTTAGAGAAATTCAATTTTTTCCACAATCAAGAAGTTCCCGAAAACATCAATATTGACGTGATCCGGTCCATATATGTAGATGAAAACGAAAATGTCTGGTTGGGAACCTCTGGCAAAGGACTGACTCGTTACAATCTTAAAACTAAAACTTGGAAAACTTTTATCCATGATCCAAACGACTCAAAAAGTCTGGGAAGCAACCGCGTGATGAGTCTCTTAGGGGATAAAAACGGAAAGCTCTGGGTTGGCTACCAAGATGAGGGCTTGAGCATTTTTAATCTTGACTCCGAGCAGTTTGAGCATTTTAACACTAAAAGCACCGTAAAGCAGCCCGGGGCTACTGTTTGGAAAATCTTTCAAGACAGCAAAAAAAGGTTTTGGCTCTGTACCCGAAATGATGGTTTGATCTGGTTTGATCCTGAAAAAGGAGCTCTAAAGCAATTTGTTTATGATCCACTGAGCAAAAACAGTATTCCTGACAATAATATTCGTTCGATGCTGGAAGAACCCTCAGGTAGATTTTGGATCGGAACTGAAAATCATGGTATAGCAAAATTGGATTTGACTACTGAAAAATTTGAAATAGAAATCAATGATCCTGAAAAACCAAATTCGATCAGTAGCAACAGCATCAAATCCCTATATCTAGAAAACAATCAACTATGGATCGGAACGAATGGCGGAGGCCTAAATCGAATGGATCTAAGCACTGGTAAAATCAAAATCCTGAATGTTGAAACTGGACTTTCCAATAACGTCATCTATTCCATTTTGGATGATCAGCGCGGAAATCTATGGCTAAGCTCCAACAAAGGAATCACCAAAGTGGGTCTCAATGGAGAATTGGATGGACAATTTCAAATCACCAATTATTCCAACTACGATGGACTTGCCACTGAATTCAATACCGGGGCATATTTCAAAACGAATGACGGAACACTCTATTTTGGAAGTTTAGATGGCTTTTATTGGTTCAACCCAGAAGATATTTTCCTGAATGAAACCCCTCCAAAAGTTGCGATAACACAACTTTCCATCTTTGGTAAAAAGGTGAGAAATAGTCAAAACCTTGAATTGAATCACAACCAAAACACGCTTACGTTCAACATGGCTAGTTTGGTTTTCTCCTCTCCGGGAAAGAATCAATTTAAATACATGCTCGAAAATCATGACAAAAATTGGGTTTCAAACGGTTATAACTATCAGGCTCGCTACACCAATCTTGCGCCAGGAACCTATCGGTTTTTGGTCAAAGCAAGTAATTATGATGGTACTTGGGCTGAAGAACCAGTGGCCATGGAATTCACCATTTTGACTCCTTGGTATTTTGGCACCATTGCCAAAATAGCGTATCTGTTACTTCTCGGGCTTGCGGTATTATGGATTTACCAATACCTCAAGTGGAAATGGCATATTCAATTTTCCCTTAAAACAAAGGATCGGGAGACTCAAACACTAAAGGAGATTGATGACTTTAAAACTCAGCTTTTCACCAATATATCTCACGAGTTCAGGACTCCACTGACGCTCATTTCAGGACCTATCGATCGGGTGATAAGTCAATCTGACAATCCTATTATAAAATCTCAGCTGAATCTGGTTAAAACCAATTCCCAACGATTGCTAACCCTTGTTGATCAACTTTTGGAAGTGGCTAAGATCAAGGCAGGCAAAAGTCAGTTGACTATCCGAAAAGGGAATTTGGGGTTAATTCTCCAATCCATCGTTGCCAATTATTTCTATCAAGCATCAGAAAAAGGAGTAAGACTTACCGCCAATATTCCCCTGATGACAGAAGTTTGGTTTGATTCAGACAAAATAGAAAAAATTGTAAAAAACCTGATTCAAAACGCCATTAAATTTGCCAAAAAAGACTCAGAAATAAAGTTAGACTGTTTCCTTTCTGAAGGAAACTTTCACTTGGATATTCGAAATGAAAGTCTGGAACAATACAACAAAGAGGATTTAATTCGACTTTTTCAAAAAATTCAAAAATCCAATGGAAGCAAAAAAGGATTTGGACTAGGCTTGTCCCTGATCAAAGAAATGGTTCATCTCTATCATGGAGAAATAACTGTCAACTTCAAAGAATCCCGATGGTTTGACGTCTCAATTCTTTTGTCTGTCGATAAATATACCTTCCATCCTGATGAAGTGATTGATGAGGAAAGCGAGGAATTTGACCTGCATAGATTGCCGGTAGTCGATACAGAGGTGAGGGAAAAACTTCCCCTAATTCTTATTGTGGAAGACAATATCAAAGTGCGAGAATTTATCGTCAGAGAATTGAGTCCCTATTTTCAAACCTGTGAAGCTACAAATGGCAAAGAGGGGCTCTTTGTTGCATTGAAAAAAATTCCCGATCTGATCATTTCTGATGTAATGATGCCGGAAATGGGCGGATTTGAATTTTGCAAAAAAGTAAAGTGCCATGAATTGACCTCCCATATCCCAGTAATCTTGCTGACTGCAAAAGCTGACGAAGAAAGTCAATTGGAAGGCATTCGGTCTGGCGCTGACGACTTTATTCTTAAACCATTCAATACCAACCAATTGATTGTGAGAATGGAAAAATTGATCGAGCTCAGGGCTCAGTTGAGAATAAGGTATTCCAACAGAAATTCTATTTCCCCAAAAGACATTGCTATTACGTCAACAGACGAACGGTTTTTGGAAAAGATTCAGGAAATTATCGATAACGACCTCTCCGACAGTACTTTCACTGTAGCTGAATTTAGCAAAAAACTAGGAATGAGCAGAATGCAACTGCATCGGAAATTGACCGCAATGACGGGGCTCTCGACGACTGCCTATATAAGAGACCAAAGGCTGAGAATGGCCCTTCAACGGCTTGAAAAATCCGGAGAAACCATTTCTGAAATTGCCTATGCTGTTGGATTCAGCTCCCCTTCCTACTTTATCAAAACGTTCAAAGAGACTTACGCTATGACCCCAGCAGAATACCAGGAAAACAAGTCAAAAAAATAAACCATGATGTGAGGATGGTTTAATTTAAGGGTATTATGGGTATAAATGCTTGTTAACGTTTCTCGTACAATTCAGAATAATATTCCTGATAGGCCCCTGAAGTGACATGGTCTAGCCACTCCTGATTGTTGATATACCAATCAATCGTGATCTCTATCCCCTCTTCAAACTGTAAGCTTGGCTCCCAGCCCAACTCTTTCTGGATCTTAGTAGCGTCTATTGCATAGCGCAAGTCATGTCCGGCTCGATCTTTCACATATGTGATCAGTTTCTCAGAAGTTCCAGCCTCTCTACCAAGCTTTTCATCCATTTTGGCACAAAGAAGCTTTACTATATCAATGTTTTTCCACTCGTTGAATCCACCGATATTATAGGTTTCACCCTCTTTCCCTTTATGAAATACAATGTCAATCGCTCTAGCATGGTCTTTCACAAATAGCCAATCACGCACATTCTCCCCTTTTCCATACACTGGCAAAGGCTTGTTGTTTGTGATATTATGAATACAAAGTGGGATCAGTTTCTCAGGAAAATGATTCGGACCGTAATTATTAGAGCAGTTAGAAACTACCGTTTTCATCTTATATGTATTCGCATAAGCTCTTACAAAATGATCTGAGGAAGCCTTTGATGCCGAATAGGGTGACTGAGGATCATACGCCGTAGTTTCCAAAAAGAATCCACCGTCGTGCAGGGATCCATACACTTCATCTGTAGAAACGTGATAAAACAAATGCTCAGAGAGATTGTCTTTCCAATATTCCTTCGCAGCATTTAGCAGATTTACCGTGCCAAACACATTTGTTTTCACAAATGACAATGGATCAGTGATCGATCTATCCACGTGGGATTCAGCTGCTAAGTGAATTACATCTGTGATGTTATGTTTTTGAAAAATAGCAGTAAGGGCATCTGCATCCTGAATGTCTGCTTTTTCAAAAATATAATTAGAAGCTCCCTCTACAGCTTTCAAATTCTCTAAGTTCCCAGCATAGGTCAATGCGTCAAGGTTGACAACCTTATAGGATGGATATTTCTCAACGAAAAGTTGTACTACATGGCTACCGATAAATCCGGCTCCACCTGTGATCAATAGTGATTTATTCATCTTATTTTTTATAGTAGTCTAAATACCAATCAGTAAATGATTTCACTCCCTGGTCTATAGTAGTTTCTGGTTTATAACCTGTATCCCGTACCAAATCAGAAACATCTGCATGAGAAGCAGGTACGTCACCAGGTTGCAATGGAAGCATATTCATCTTAGCTTCTTTTCCTATTCCTTTTTCTACGGCATGAATATAATCCATCAGTAACACCGGAGCAGAGTTTCCAATATTGTAAACTTTGTAAGCTGCCGTAGAACTTCCTGGATCAGGATTCTGGCTATCAAAATTAGTATTTGGACTTGCAGGTCTATCTGCCACTTTGATCACTCCCGTTACGATATCATCTATGTAGGTGAAGTCTCGCTTCATATTACCATAGTTGAATACCTGAATTGGTTCGCCTTTCAAGATGGCTTCAGTAAACAGAAATAAGGCCATATCAGGTCTTCCCCACGGACCATAAACCGTAAAGAATCTTAAACCAGTTGTTGGGATGTTAAAAAGATGGCTGTACGTGTGGGCCATTAGCTCATTTGATTTCTTGGAAGCTGCATACAAACTGATCGGATGATCTACAGTATCTGAAGTAGAAAATGGCATCTTCTCATTTGATCCATACACAGAGCTAGAAGAAGCATATACCAAATGCTTGACAGGATGAAATCGGCAGGATTCAAGTATGTTCAAGAAAGCTACAATATTGCTTTCTATATAAACTTCAGGGTTGCTCAAGGAGTAACGAACCCCAGCTTGCGCAGCAAGATGAATAACCACATCAAATTTTTCTTTTGCAAAAAGCTCAAGCAAAGGATTTTTTACAGAGAGATCTAACTGTATAAATCTATAACCAGAATGGCTATCAGATTGGACAATTTCGCCTTTCTTTACCTGATCGCGCTGAATACCCATATGTGCTAAGCGTGCATATTTCAGATTGACATCGTAATAATCGTTGATTATATCCAGCCCAACTACTTCATCTCCTCTTTCTAAAAGTTGCTGTGCAACGTGAAATCCAATAAATCCGGCAGTTCCGGTAACCAGGTACTTCATAGATAAAAATTCAAGTTTTATTGATGACCAAATATAAGTTATTCCTCGTTATCAGCGGCCTTCAAAACAAGCTGGTACTGAGCAAAAATTGAATTGTGAACTTGAGTTCGTTCATAATTCTCACAAACTTCCAGAAATAGATTATTTGCCAGCTCAGCCATTTTATCACGCTTCACAAAGGCAAATTCCATCGCTTCTTTTAATACTTCGATATTTTTGACAGGGAAAATTAAGCCTGTTTTCTGCTGTGTAATCACATCTGTGTTACCAATAATATCAGAACAGATCACAGGTACTTCCATCGCTCCTGCTTCTAAAAGCACATTTGGAAAACCCTCTCGATGGGAAGGGTGAACAAGCACATCTGCTAAGGCTAGGTAGTGAGCCACATGATCAGACCAGTCTATCTGCACTATTCTAGGGTGATCCGTGATAGTTTTTATGGTCTCTGGCGAAAGTGGATTAAGATCTTGCTCGAAGCTTCCAAGTAATACCAACTTGGATTTACTTACGATCTTCGAACTCAAGAAAGCATCCACTAATTCCTGAATTCCTTTGTCTTTGACCAATCTACCGACAGACAAAATTATAAAATCATCTTCACCGGGAAGAATTCTCATCGTAGCAGCTACCAGATGATTTTCTTTCAAAACTCCGCGATTGAACTTCTCAAGGTCAACACCATTTGAGGAGCCTTTCCCGATCACAGTCAATTTCTCTGCAGGACAAAGATTATTCTCTATGACAAAGTTCTTTAGACCAATGGAATTAGGCCAAACCTGAGTAGCATAACTATAGGTCAGCTTCTCCATTTTTTCCAAAAGTCCTTTTTTCCCTCCTTCAGCTGCCATAAAAGGAATACCGGCAAGTGTATGTATTCTCACTTTCACGCCAGCAAATTTTGCCGCAATCATCCCCAAAAGTCCCGCCTTTGGGGTGTGTGTATGCACAATATCAGGTTGCTCCTTTTTGATCAACTTATACAAGTACCACAGGCATTTCAGGTCTTGAAAGGGAGTGATTTTACGGGTAAACGGAATAATTTCATGTCTACCGCCCTCTGCTCTGATGATGTGTGGAAGCTCTCTGCCGTCGGCGCTCACCATCAGTACTTCCCAACCTTGCTCCCTCATAAATTTAATTTGCCCAGCAAGCAATAATTTAAGGGAAACAGGAACAGTGGTAATTCGAATAATTTTAGGCATTAAAAAGGGATTCTATATAAAAGGCGAAGTTAAGACTTTTGAGTCTTTTATCCGTGCCAAAAGGCAAATGGTATTCCAAAAAGCCCTGAAAGGGTAACTCTTTAATCGACTGCACCTGGCCTAGTACTAAAAAAAATAGGATCATACCGTTCCCTCAGTCACTTGGAAGAATTTTGTCCACCACTTAAGATTCATAGTATATGAGACCCTTTGAAATGTTAAATAAAATAAAAACTGCAGAGGCGATTTGCATATAATTAATACTATTCTACATTTGTAGAATAGTATTAACATGTGTAGAAATGAAATTATCAAAATCTGAAGAAAAACTCATGGAGTTGATTTGGTCGAATCAAACCATCTTCATGAAAGACATACTCGAAATGCACCCAGATCCAAAACCAGCTGCAAGCACAGTGGCGACTCTTCTCAAGCGAATGCAGGAAAAAGGATTTGTGGGTTATAAAGTATTTGGCAATTCGCGAGAATATTATCCTCTAGTCGAAAAACCAGACTATTTCATCGGAAAATTCAAAATCATCATAAAGGACTTTTTCTCTGATTCACCTTTGAAATTCGCCTCTTTTTTCACCAAAGAAGCAGATCTGTCTACGAAGGAGTTAGAGGAAATTAAGAAGTTGGTTGAAACGGAAATTAAACGACGAAAAGAATGATACTCTACCTAGTGAAATTTATTTTGTGCTCAGCCGCTTTGTTTACGCTGTTCAAGATATTATTGTCCAGAGTGAAAAGCTTTCAGTTTAACCGCTTTGCACTTTTGCTACTACTACCACTAGCAGCATTAGCACCGCTTTTGTCAATTCCAATTGAGATCGCTTCGACCGCGCAACCTATTTTTCTGGAACAAACATTTATCCCAAACTCCCAAATCGAAATTTTGGAGACTATATCCACTGTAAATGAAACCTCGCCAATCAATTGGATATTCTTAGCCTATTTGACTATAGCCACAGCCTTATTCATATCAAAATCACTTTCAATCTTCACTCTTCTAAAGTGGAGAAATCAAGGAGAGAAGCTGACATTAGGAGACACCACTATACTTATTTCAGAAAAGGCGAAAACTCCATTTAGTTTTTTGAATACTATTTTCCTTAACAGAAATGATTACGAGAAAGAAACTGAGTTGGGAGTGATAGTCAGCCATGAAATGGCACATATTTCTCAAAAACATTACTTGGATCTGTTTTTCATAGAGTTGTTCAGCATCATATTCTGGTTCAATCCTATCTGTCTTTTCATCAAATATCAGGCACAGATCAATCATGAATTCTTAGCCGATCAAGCCATTTTAGAAAGGAATTATGATGTCAATCAGTATAAAAAGACGCTTTTTGAATTCTCGACCTCACACCTGATCCCGCTCACCAGTCCAATAGTTTCATCTACACTTAAACTTCGTATGACTATGCTAAATAAGATTCAAAACAACCGCACCAAAAACTTGAGCCTACTTGCTTCATGCTTGATAGGAATACTCACCTGGGGAGCTTTCACGGTAGAACTCCAAGCTCAAGAAGTGAAAGCCACCCCTGCTACACTTGTCAGTCAGGATATCCCCTCCTCAGATCAACTTTCTAAAGTTGCGCAAGAACTTGACGCTTTAATTGAAAGTGCTATCAAAATTAAAATTAACGCCCAGGGTGAGGAAATTCGTCAGTTTTGGAATAGAGAAGGGCTTCAACTTCAGATTTATAATCTATATCAGCAGCTCCCTGATTCAGAAAAAACAGGAGACAGAAAGCGATATGGAGAAATGATGACATTTTTAAGCAAGACACCTGAGAAGAAAACTGTTTCGGAGGATCAGTTAAAAGACTGGCAGGACGCCAAAGAATATGGTGTATGGGTTGATGGTAAAAGAGTTGAAAACTCGGTATTATCAAGAGCAAATCCCGAGGATTACGCATATTACAGCATTAGTAAACTTGAGAAAAATGCTACAAACTATGGTAAGCACACCTATCAATTGAACATAATGACGCCTGCTTACTTCGAGAAGACCTACCCACTACTGAAAGTCGATTGATAGTGATCCCTTCTTGGGGGTTGGAAGAAAATAATCTTCAGATCAGGTTACTCACTTTTAATCCCCGTCTTCCAACTCGAAAATCTGTTCGAACCCAACTCCAAAAATCTTAGAAATTTTTAAAGCTAAAACTGTTGACGGTACATACTTCCCCGCTTCTATACTGTTGATAGTCTGTCTGGAAACACTGACTTTTTCCGCCAAATCCTGCTGCGTCATGTCTTTCTTGGCTCGCTCTACTTTGATTATATTTTTCATCGCAGCGGGATCAAAAAGCAAGGATAGATTGCCGCTGCTTGTAAAGAACCCATTTGAATCGTCCGATGAAGATAAGCTGAATGGTAAACATGTTGTAGCCCATGAATTCCAAAAAGCCAAAGCCATAAAGCACCAGCGTTCCGATGATTAGGATAAATGTATGGGTATAGCAGGCTACCAAAAGCGAATCCAGCCGGAGCTTCTGAATGTATTCATCTTCTTCTTTTTCTTTTGAAAAGGCAATTAGAAAAAGAGATATAAAAACACCGATCAGAGCCAACTCAAGAGTAAAGTTTTTATCAAAAATCTCAAAAAGACTTCCACCTGCTTTTAATCCGGGAATTGTCAGCCAGATGAACTCAAAACTTGCATAGTTGTTCGCAAAAAGCAACACCGCAAAAGGTAGAAGCAATATCCAGCCAAATTTCTTGAATCGATGAGGCAATAATATTTTGGTAAGCATAGTATAATGAATTAATTATCGTCTTTTGTAGCAACATACTTCTGATATTGAAATGCAGCATAGATGTAGGCATTTAATAGAAACAGCACCAAGTAGGCCGTGAATATCTCTGAAGTAATTGTATCAAACCGCACATAGTTTATCAGCATGAGTGCTGCCAAGCCCCAAATCAGCCAGTAAGAGCCTGTCTGAAAAGCTTGCAATCTGAAGGATTTAATCATCTCGTCCTCATCCTTCTCTCTGGAAAGATTCAACAAGCCAAATCCAATAGCCCAAAACCCATATATTATTTGGGCGGAATCATCCGGATCAATAGCCATCCTTGTGATAGCCATGCCAATGACCAAAATGATTGGAAGTGGGAAAAACACAAAAGCTACTTTCTTCCATCCTGGAGAAAGTAAAGGCACATGCAAAATTGATTTCTCTTTCATAAGACAAAATATTTTTACTAAATGTAAATCAAACTTGTCTTTATGTCAAAATATTTTGTCTTTTATATTAAATTTTAGTGTCGTGCTATAGTCTTACACATTACTGAAAATGTATACCCGTTTCTCTACCACTATAGAGCCAAAAGCATCAAAAGATTTGGTTAACTCACCGATTGAGGCCACTTCGGTCTTTCGTCATCGGTGTTCCAGCCAATAAATCAAAGAAACTATTGCTACTGGCATCATTTCGGATAATCATATATCTGAAAATCAATCTACACCCTCCTACTAGTCAGTTAAAAGAATCCTAGATTTAGCTCACTAGTAGGTTAAGACCATTCCCCTCTTCTGTCTTCTGTTTTCCAGCCAGTCATTTAATGGAATTATGACCGCTGGCATCATTGCGGACAGCTACATAATATTTCATGATTTCACACAAAAACTGCCTATTTGTTTACCTTTAAGCAACAAATACAATCAATAATTATAATTTCTATGATTTCGAAAGTAAAAATTGCCATCATCGGCTGTGGTAATCTGGGAGCTTCCATCGCAAATGGACTGTTAAAGCGGGATGATTTTGATCCAAAGAATCTTACTCTTACCAAAAGACATGTGGAAAGTCTAAGCGATTTTGCTGCATTAGGTGTGAATATCCATAGTGATAATCTCTCGGCCGCTGCAAATGCTGACATCATTATCCTTGGAGTAAAACCCTATAACGTCTCTCCCATTCTGAACGAAATCAAGCTTTCTCTCAATCCAAAAAATCAAATTATCATTTCGTTGGCTACTGGAATTTCACTTGCAGAAATGTATCAAGTGATTGATCCAACGAGCATTACTTTCCGAGCGATGCCAAATATTGCGGCGGACATTCAAGAGTCTGTGACTTGTATATGTTCCCAAAATGCAGATGCAGATCAAATCAAGCTCATATCTGAATTGTTCGACGGTATCGGATTCACTATTCCAATTGACGAAAGCTTGATGGAAGCAGCTACTGTGTTGGGAGCTTGTGGAATTGCTTATGTGTTAAGATTTATGCGAGCGATGATCCAAGGCGGAATTCAAATCGGCTTTGATTCGGTTACTGCAAGCAAAATTGTAAATCAGACCGTAAAAGGGGCGGCTGAGTTGATGATTCAAAAAAATATGCATCCAGAGGCGGCTATTGACAAGGTGACAACTCCAAAAGGCTGTACCATAGTGGGCTTAAATGAAATGGAACACCAGGGCTTCAGCTCTGCATTGGTTAGAGGTGTTATTGCCAGCTACGAGAAAATAGCAAAAAATTGAAATGGTAATGGTTTATTAATTTTCAAGGAATATTAAATGTTAATCAGAAAAAATTGATATTTTTTTCGATAATAATAACTTTAAGATAGTTTTTGTTTTGAATCTTTTTAGTAAATTCACCTTGGGTGATAAACAACTTTTACTATTCCTTTTTAAGTGATTCGATTTTTAATGGAAGGACTGTTTGGTACTTTTTCTTCCTTCCTTTCATATTTGCTCATCCGTAAAAAAGCCTTCTAAATAATTAGAAGGCTTTTTTACGGATGAGCTGATGATAATCAATCAAAAATCTCTTCTAGTTTAGCTCTCAGGCTAGGTCCACGTAAGTCCTTTCCGATTATTTTACCATCCGGATCAATTAAATAAGTAGCTGGAATAGCGTCAATCTGATAAAGCTCTGCGGCAGCAGAATTGAAATATTGCAAATCAGAAACCTGAGTCCAAGTCAACCCATCTTCAGCGATTGCATCTACCCAAGCTTCTTTGGTACGGTCAAGAGACACTCCAAAAACCTCGAAACCTTTGTCCTTATATTCATTGTAAAGCTTAACCACGTTTGGATTTTCTTCCCGACAAGGTTTACACCAAGCAGCCCAGAAATCTATCATCACGTATTTTCCACGCAAATCAGAAAGTTTTACTATTTCACCCGCTGGATTTGGAAGTTCAATTTCAGGAGCTACTTGCCCCATAGAAAGTACTCTCATCTCGTCCAATTGCTGCTTCAATTGCACAATTGACTTAGTTTCAGGATAGGTCTCATCTAGCTTGGCAATCAAACTATCCATAAACTGGAATTCATTCTTAGGGTTCAACAGACCAATGGCAGCCAATGAAGCAAAACTATCCCCCATGCTATTGATCACATTCTTTACTTCAGATGATTGATTGCTCTCAAGTGCCATCGCATCAATCTGAATCTGCTTAATAGTTTCAGTGTCATTTTCGCTCATAGCCTTATAGTAATCCTCATTGAGAGAGTTAACCTTTGCCTGATACGCCTCCATCAATTTCTCAATTTTGACCATCTCCTGAGTATCCTTAGAACCTTCAATCACCAAGCTTTCTGGATTCGAAAAATCGTACCCTACTTCAACATTCTCGCGGAAAAGAGCAAGCCTTACAGACTTTTGCCCATAAAGATTCAATTCAAAGAAGGTAGGTGTATCTACAGCTACTTCGAAGCTGAAATTTCCTTTGCTATCCAACTGAAGTGTATCCAAAACTATTGGACGACTATCTGTAAATCGAGATAGTATAATAGCTCCAGCTGGCGCATTTTCTATGGTCCCTGAAATTCCTACCATCCCATCAGTGGTTTTCTTTTCCTCACAGGAGAAAAAAGATAAAAGGACAAGTAAAACGATTGCGTTCATTCGATTCAACATGGATTAATTTTCTAGTAATTCTATCAATAATTTTGTGGCCACTTTAGGGTCCGCTTTACCTTGGGATTTTTTCATCACTTGTCCCATAAACAAGCCCATCAAGCCTTTTTTACCTGATCTATATTCTTTCACTTTCGCAGCATTTGCAGCCAACACTTCTTCCACAATTGGTTTGAGTGAGGACTCATCACTTTCCTGAATCAAGTTTAGTCGCTGTGCTATTTCAATCGGAGTTTCCGTTGCACTCTTCAGCATCTCAGGATAGACATTTTGCGAAGCAGCAGTGTAACTCACTTTTCCATCATCCACCAAAGCTATTAGTGTAGCTAACGAATCATGGCTGATCGGGAAGTCATCTACGTGAAGAGACAATTCATTTAAGCTCGACTTCACTGGCCCCATCACCCAGTTAGACGCAGCTTTATAGTTTTTGGTTTTGCTACAGAGTTCATTAAACCACAAAGCTATCTCCTTCGATTCTGTCAAAAAGCTAACATCGTAATCAGGCAAACCATATTCCTCCACGAACCTTTTGTGAAGTTCTCTAGGCAAAACAGGCATTGTAGCTTTCACAGCATTCAACCATTCGTCAGAAATCACAACAGGACTCAAGTCTGGTTCTGGGAAATAACGATAATCGTTCAAATCTTCTTTCGTACGCATACTGGCAGTTAGACCTGTATTCGCATCGAACGTTCTGGTTTCAGAAATAACCTCAATTCCCTCCTCGATCAGACCGATCAATCGCTCATGCTCATGCTCGATGGCACGGAACACATTTCGGAATGAGTTCATATTTTTTACTTCGACCTTTTTGCCTAATTCCGTGGCGCCTTTCAGCATTACAGACACGTTGGCATCGCAACGAAGGGAACCTTCTTCCATATTGCCATCGCAGACATCGAGGTATTTCACCAACTTTTTCACTTCAGTCAAGAAAGCATAAGCTTCCTCTGGACTCTTCAGAACAGGCTCAGTTACGATCTCGATCAATGGTGTACCCGCTCTATTGAAATCAACCAATGTATCAGGTTCATCTGCCAAGTGCATAGACTTCCCCGCATCCTCTTCCATGTGTACACGATTCAGAATCACTTCTTTTTTTGTTCCATCAGGCAATTGCACAGGTACTGTTCCTCCTACGCAAATGGGGCCTTTATCCTGAGTAAGCTGATAACCCTTTGGAAGATCTGGATAAAAGTAATTTTTGCGCGCAAATACGTTAAATCGAGTGATCTCGGAATTACAGGCCAATCCCATCTTGATCGCAAACGTTATTGCTTTCCTATTGACCTTCGGCAAAGTACCTGGATGTCCAAGGGTAATCGCTGAAATCTGAGTATTGGGTGATTTTCCATACTCATTAGCATCTGCAGCAAACATTTTACTTTCGGTCAAAAGCTGCGCATGCACCTCAAGTCCGATGATCAACTGGTATTTATTCCTTAATTCTTCGCTTAGCATTCGCGCGTATTTTCTGTGTTTTTTAAAGGTACAACTCTCTGGCTTTAGCCACTACATTTTCTAGTCCAGCTAGGTTTTTTCCTCCTGCAGTGGCAAAAAACGGCTGTCCTCCACCTCCACCTTGTATTTCTTTAGCCAATTCTCTTACGATTTGACCAGCGTTTAGATTTTTACTTTTGATCAACTCCTCAGCTATAATTACTGCGATCTGAGGTTTATCATCAATTTTAGCTGCCAAAATCACAAATGCATTCTCCATTTCATTTTTCAACTCATAAGCGAGTTTCTTCAAAGAATCTGCATTTGGCAATTCAACCTGAGCAATTAGCGTATTGATACCCTCACCAGCTACAAACTGCTTAAGTAACTCCACTTTCACTTCTGAAGCTTTTTCAAGATGTAGCGTTTCGAGTTCTTTTTTCAAGTCATTTCTCTCCTGAAGCAACGCTTCTACAGACTTCTTTATGTCTTTCGGATTCTTCAGCAATTCTTGAATCTCCTTCACTAACCCTTCTTGCTCGCGGTAATAATTCTCAGCGGCCTCAGCAGTGATCGCTTCAATTCTACGAACGCCAGATGCACTTGAAGCTTCAGAAATAATCTTAAACAAGCCAATTTTACTCGTTTGAGGAACATGAGTTCCTCCACACAGTTCAACTGAGAAATCTCTGTCAAAGGTAATCACACGAACAAAGTCACCGTACTTCTCACCAAAAAGAGCCGTTGCTCCTTGATTCTTAGCTTCTTTGATTGGTACATTTCTCTGGTCAGATAACGTGATATTCTTGCGGATTTTTGCATTCACGATAGCCTCCACCCTGAAGATTTCCTCCTCAGATAATTTACTGAAATGCGAAAAATCGAATCGAAATAAGTTTTGATTCACCAACGAACCACGCTGCTGAATATGATCGCCCAGCACTTGTTTCAAGGCAGCCTGAAGTAAGTGTGTAGCGGTATGATTGTTTTCAGTCAAAAAACGCTTATCGGCATCTACTTCAGCTCCAAACTGAGATTCGGGATTTTTAGGAAGCTTTTCTACGAAATGAACAATCAGATCATTCTCCTTTTTAGTATCGATTACTTTGACTTTTTCAGTTTCAGAAATCAACCAACCCGTATCTCCTACCTGTCCACCACTTTCCGCATAGAAGGGAGTTTTATCCAAAACCAATTGATATTTGTCGCCCTTTTTATCCGAAATGATCCGATACTTGATGATATGGGAATGCGCTTTCAGGAAATCGTATCCTACAAATTCCACTCCGTTATCCTCATTCAATATTACCCAATCACCCGTTTCAGATTCAGAAGCAGCACGAGAACGCGTCTTCTGAGCTTCCATCTCTACTAAAAACCCTTTTTCGTCCAAAGAAAGTCCGCCTTCGCGAGCAATCAGAGAGGTCAAATCCAGCGGAAAACCAAAGGTGTCATATAATTCAAACGCTGTTTTGCCTGAAATTACTTTTTCGCCTTTTTCATTCAACTCAGACTTAATCTGATCGAGTTTTGTAAGGCCATTATCAAGGGTACGAAGGAAGGATGTTTCCTCTTCGAAAATCACCTTTGCTATGAACTCCCGCTGCTGTCTTACTTCAGGGAAAGTATCTCCGAAATTATCAGCAATCAGAGTGGTCAACTCATATAAGAATGGTTCATGAAAACCCAAGAAGGTGTAGCCATAGCGCACCGCTCTTCTCAGGATCCTACGAATCACGTAACCAGCCTTATTATTGGATGGCAACTGACCATCAGCGATGGTAAATGAAATCGCGCGGATATGATCCACAATCACTCGGAAAGCAATGTCTGTAGGCAGATCCTCACCGTAAACCTTGCCTGATTTCTTAGCCAAAGCAGCCAAAAATGGTGCAAATAAATCGGTATCGTAATTGGATGATTTATGCTGAATAGCTCTCACCAATCGTTCAAATCCCATCCCTGTATCTACGTGAGTTGCAGGTAGCGCTTTCAATGATCCATCTGAAAGTCGATTGAACTGCATAAATACCAGATTCCAAATCTCGATCACCTGTTCGTGGTCGTTGTTTACCAAGTCTTTGCCAGAGATCTGAGCACGCTCATTGTCTGACCTTAAGTCAACATGAATTTCAGAACACGGTCCACAGGGTCCAACATCACCCATCTCCCAAAAATTATCCTTTTTGGAACCCATGATGATGCGATCCTCAGGGACAATAGCTTTCCAAAGATCAAAGGCTTCTTGATCCAACCCTAGGTTATCACCTTTGTCTCCTTCAAATACAGACACGTACAATCTGTCTTTTTCCAGACCATATACTTCAGTCAATAATTCCCAGGCCCACTCGATCGCTTCCTTTTTGAAATAATCTCCAAATGACCAGTTGCCCAGCATCTCAAACATGGTGTGGTGATACGTATCCACTCCCACTTCTTCGAGGTCATTGTGTTTTCCGCTTACGCGTAAACATTTCTGTGAATTGGCGACACGGGAATATTTAGCGATTTCATTACCTAGAAATGCGTCTTTGAATTGATTCATTCCCGCATTTGTAAACATCAAGGTCGGGTCATTTTTGACCACAATCGGTGATGAAGGAACGTAATGATGCTGCTTGGATTGGAAAAACTCAATAAAGGTGCTCCGTATTTTCTTTGCTTCCATGAAGATTTTGAGGCAATTAAGAATGCTATTTGGGCCGATTTCAGCCGTATATATTGGGTGACAAAATTAATAGAATTGGTGGTGTTACTTGCATTACGATGAGAATTTATCGCAGGCGGATATTCTCTCGTGAGGACGCAACTTATGGAAATATTTCTCGCGGCGGCTCAGCGGAGCAACGTAATTAATGGTTGATGCATCATCTAGAAATAATATTTCACCCTTTCTGGCATTGGCGAAAATTTTAACTTCTATTTCGATGAGCTGCACTCATCGCTAGAATATTTAGGCCTTTCAGGCCAGAAAAACACTATAGCAGATCTCTAAACTTAAAGCCCTGAAAAAGCCGGATAGCCTAGCAACGGTTGTTAGGCCGTTGTAACTTGGGATTATAAAGAGGTTAGCCCTGAAAGGGATAAATCTAACTTGGTGAAATTTGTGTCATCGACTCCGCTCTAAATGGGAGTCCTAAAAATCAATAGTTAGCTGCTCCACCACGAGACATTAAAACCTCAACTCCTCGGAAATCTTGCAAATCGTAAATCAACATTTGTAATTACTGCTTCAACTTGTAATTCCCCTACTCACCTCTTACTTTCATAAAAGTCTTAAATAAGTCAAAATCCCCTCATGAGCTACCTCGATCAAATAACCTCCCCAACGCTACTTCTTGACGAAAAAATCTGCCGCGCAAATATCAAACGTATGGCAGATAAGGCTGCACGTCACGACATGAAGCTTGTTCCTCACTTTAAAACTGCCCAATCGCATCAAATTGGGGACTGGGCAAAAGAATATAATATCACAGAAGTTGCAGTTTCTTCCATTAAAATGGCAGAATATCTAGCAGGACAAGGGTGGGTTAACATCCATATTGCATTTCCTTTCAACCCTCTAGAAATCCCTAAACTGAATAAAATCGCAGAAAAACAGTCCATTTCTGTTCAATTGATTAACGCAGAAACTACCCATATGCTTGCCGATCAATTGGAGCATCCTGTCGGATTTTTCATAGAGATCGATGCGGGTTACGGTAGAACTGGTGTTGAAGTGAGTGATTTCGGACTGATGGAGGAGATATTATTGATTGCCAAAAAGTCGGATAAGCTTAATTTCAAAGGTTTTTACCTTCATGCTGGCCACTCCTATTATATGCCAGATATCCCGGCGCTGTACGAGCAAACAAGAAACGCACTCAGCATGCTGAAGCATAAGTACAATTCTGAATACCCAAAACTGATCACCCGAACAGGCGATACGCCAGGATGTGCAGTGATGGAAGATTTTGGAGATATCGATGAGATGGGTCCAGGCAACTTTGTATTCTATGACTTGATGCAGGCCGAACTAGGCGGATGCGAAAAATCAGATATCGCAGTTTGCCTCGCTGTGCCTGTGGTAGACATCAAAAAAGGGCGAAAGGAGATTCTAATTCACGGTGGTGGAGTGCATTTGGCCAAGGATGTTTTGGTAGGAGAAAACGGGTTGAAAAACTTTGGGGAAGTTGTTTATCTCAATGAAAATGGATGGACTATTCCAGAGGAAAAATCCTTTCTGAAAAGCATTTCCCAAGAACATGGTATAATCAAAGCTTCCGATGAACTGCTTGCCAGAGTGAAAGTTGGAGATCTTTTGGGAATTCTCCCTGTGCACTCCTGCATGACTGCCGACTGCATGGGCGAATACATGACGCTGGATGGAAAGATGGTGGATCACGCGGAAGGCAATGGACAGTAATCAGTAATCACTATTCAGAAATTTTAAATAATGAGAACTACTCATTTATCAAATTGACATTAAAAAAATAAGTCTTTCCGCAATGTTGCGCGTGCTAATTCAATAACAATGGTTGAAGTTCAAATTCGGCCATTCCCCCTTTTCTTAAGGGTGTTAAGGGGATTTTCACATGATAAAACCATACTTAAACCTGATACTTGCAAGATTACCGATACTCATTTTAAAAAACCCCATAATAAACCCAGACCTCAGCGCTGGGTTTGTTTTTAATCCTAATCAATATTCATGATCTCAGACGTCAAACTTTTAAAAACTGAAGTACTATCAGACAATTGGTACACGCTTCGCAAAATCACTTTTGAATACAAAAAGAAGAATGGTGAAGTCATCACCCAGACTCGAGAAGCGTATGATCGAGGAAATGGAGCTACTATTCTTTTGTATAATCAGGAAAAGAAATCGGTTATTCTCACCAGACAATTTCGTCTACCCACCTATACAAACGGCAATGAATCGGGCATGATGATCGAAGCCTGCGCCGGGCTGTTGGATCAGGACAATCCTGAAGATTGCATCCGTAGAGAAACTGAGGAAGAGACAGGCTACTTAGTCAAAGATGTGAAAAAGGTCTTTGAAGCTTATATGTCTCCGGGCTCAGTGACAGAAATACTCTACTTCTTTATCGCTGCTTATTCCAAAGACATGAAAGTAAGTGAAGGTGGCGGCGTAGATCATGAGGAGGAAAATATAGAAGTGGTGGAAATACTTTTTGATGAAGCTTTAGAGATGGTGAAAAATGGCGCGATCAAAGATGCCAAAACGATAATGCTGCTTCAGCATCTGAGATTGGAGGGAGTTCTTTGAAATCTCTCTCATTTCAGGATTCTAAAAGCCAAAAATTCTATCTTACACTATGGAAACGATCAATAGTAAAATAAGCGAAAAGATCAGGGAAAAAGCCTTCTCTCTATTCCAACAATTCGACAAGGAAGACCTCCAAGTAATTCATGAGGACCAAGATTTTCGCATTTTCAGACTCAGAATTGAAAGTTGAGTATAAAAAAATAAACTTCGGAAAAGCAAAACCTATTCTTTAGAAGAAGCTGACGAGATTTTAGAAAAAAACCATCAAACCCCAAGTAGCACCGATATTTTAGAAAAAAAATTAGGCGAATCCAAGCTTTTGAACATCACCCTTTAAAGCACAGGAAATCCATTTACTTTGATGATGACACTATTCATGAAGTAATCTTTATGGATTATTTGATTTATTTACAAAACTTACCTTAACACAATACCTGTTTTTGGATTATTGAATTACGAACAAGTATTCAAGAATTACTAATTAACTACTCATGCCATCACAACTCACAATCACCCGCTATTTCACTCATTCCCAACAGGAAGTTTACGATGCATTCACCACCTCAGAAAGTCTTCAGAACTGGTGGGGTTCAGCAGGCTACGAAATGGAAGTAAAAACCTTTGAATTTCATCCAGAAGGCATTTTTCACTTTGTCCTTCGTGATAAAGAAAATAATGACATATGGGCAAAATGGGTGTTCAAAGAAATCCTAGAATCCTCCAAACTTCAGTTCATCAATTGCTTTTCTAATGAAGCTGGAGAAACAGTAAAAGCACCTGAAGTACCATTCGGATCTGATTGGCCCATGGAAATGATCGTCGATCTAGAGTTTTACAAGGAAGACGGCAGAACTAGAATAGATTTAGTCTCCTTCCCTCACGGCGCATCCGATGCTTCTAAGCAAGTATTCGCCGATAACGTCGGGAAAATGGAGCGAGCGTTTGGTGAAACTTTTGACCAGCTCGAGAAATATCTTTCGAAGTGATTTTTACTGTCAATATTCTGCTATCAAAACGCCAGCCGATCTACAATCAAGTATAGATGAAACTTGTATTAAGAAAGATCGGCTCGTGGATAGTTGGAATTCTTTGTACCGTCATCGGCTTATAACCTCTCCTCTACTTTTTTGTAGACAGAAACTTCGGATTACTGCAATCTAAAACAGCAGAATTACTCAGTTCCAATGCTTGGAATGTGGGATTCTACACACACATTCACCTAGGAGGATTCCCGCTATTGCTTGGCTGGATTCAATTTCCTAAGGCTTTTCGAGACAGAAACAGAAAGCTTCACAAGAAAATCGGAATGACTTATGTGACAGCCGCATTCTTCAGTAGTCTGGCAGGAATCTAAATTGGGTTCTTTGCTACAGGAGGCATAATCAGTATTCTCGGCTTCGTTTCCTTGGGGATTGTGTGGTTATTCACCCCCATGATGGGATGGTTTATAGCCAAAAAACATGACTATGTGGCGCATGAAGACTGGATGATTTTTAGCTTTGCGGCATGCTTTGCCGCACTGACGCTCAGAATTTGGCTTCCCATCTTAATCATCATGCATCAAGGAGACTTTATTCCAGCCTATCACCTCGTCGCTTGGTTATGTTGGGTTCCAAATATTTTAGTGGCTTTTTGGATTGTAAGAAGAAGGAAGATGAAAGGAATTTAAAATTAAAAATGGAAAAAAATGCTACCAAACATGATTCTTACTTAAAATGAACCCATGATCGAAATCCTTCTAAAAAACAAAAAGTCCTTTAAAGCTAAAAGCGTAGATGAACTGACAATTTCCGAGCTGGATTTTCATGTCATGCAGTTCATGGACTACACCAATGAGGATCTGACTTGGCTGGAGGAGAAATACGGGCTTGATTTTTACATCATGAAGCATTTTGAGGACATAGAAATCAGTTCACACTTTTTAGAAAATGAGAAGCAAGCAGCATTTCACTTTTCCATCCCCTATTACAGCAAGGAGAAAACGATGATCGAGGAGCCCTTGTTCATTATAATCACCAATTCTGGACTTTTCCTGTTTACCAGCTTCAATCTTGATGGGTATTTCAACGAAATGTATCCAGCCAAAATAAACTCCTTGCAGCGAATTCCTGATTTAGCGGGAATATTCAAATTCCAATTTGAGTTTGTTTCTGACTATTTCGCAGATATCACAGAAAGCCTAAGTAGAAAAGTAAAAGCACTCGCTAATAACATTTTGATCGAAAAGGAATTTTCCAGCGATGTAATGGACATCATCACACGGTATAATTTCAACAACTTACTGATCAAAGAATCACTTCTTGAGACTACACGGGTGTTGAGATTGTACATCAAAAGTGACTGGGAACAGCAAGCACAGCTCAAAGAAAGTGTACGGGCTGAGTTGAATGACCTTACGGCAATTTCCGATTACATCCAATTCAATTTTGACAGGTTGGATGACTTAAGGGAAAACGTTTCGAACAAAATTGACTTGGAGCAAAATCATATTTTTAAGATGCTCACGGTTGTCACGGTATGTATTTCTCTCCCCACATTCATTGCCGGTGTTTATGGGATGAACTTTGAAACAATGCCAGAACTAAAACTAGGTTTTGGCTATCCTCTGGTCGTGCTGGTCATGATTTGCTCAGCGATCTTACCCTTCATTTACTTCAAAAGGAAAAAGTGGTTATAGTTAAAAAACTTTTCACTTCCCGCAAATTCTCGCTGACAATATTCGCTGATAGATACAGATTTTTTCAATCTCAACAATCGAATGGGACAAGACACAATATTTGCGGAAATCCGCAAAGTTATCCTTCGATAATCTGCAGGAAACTTTACAGGATGACTCACCAAATTCCCATATCAATCACTGATTCTAAGTTCACACACCCATAATTATCCGAAAATGCATTAAATAGAGCATTGCGCATGGGATTTAGAGAATAGGCTAAGGCCAGCTTCTGGAGAAGCAGGAAAACCGTGTTCTCTGCGAAACTCTTTATTTCCAATGAGGTTAAAACACCACAAAAAAAGCCCTGATCATCAGATCAAGGCTTGCGGTACTAGTTGGTTTAATCCTTAGAAGAACAATGTTTTGCTTCTTCCTTTTACATCTTTTACTTCCATGTAGATATCGGTAGCTTTCAAACCGTTGAATGAAAAGTTCTTAACGAATCCTTCTGCTTGATCAATTTTCTCTTTATGAATTAGTTTTCCGCTTTCAGAAGAGTAAACTTTCACGTCTACGCCTGGCTCAAGTAGACCGACCACTGCAAGTCTCACAGTATTGTCATCCAATACTTTACCATAAGCCATCAAAGGCAAATCATTTGAAGAAATCGGTTGCTCTTTGGTCTCTACAGTATAGATAACCTCTTCATCATTAGTTACGATTTTCACTTGATACTCACCAGCTGGCAAATTTTTCATGTCATAGGGAACCATCAAATTTTCATCTGTGACACGGACATTTCTGCTACTAAGGCTTTTTCCATCTGCATCCAGAATAAAAATTTTAGCTTTACCAAGTCCCTCAGTAAGCGTGACGCTGATTTTCTTGTAGTTTGAATGTACGGTAGAAAGTGATTTCAAATCCTCACTTGCGCTGGCTACTAATGAGCTAAAAGATAATGCGCTGGCTAATGCTACTGTGAATAAGGTTTTCATAATATATTGGTTTAGAAGTGTTGTGCTTCCCCTAGTGCTAAGCGCGTACCAATCCTAAAAACAATCTTCTGCAGAAGGCTTATGATTTTTAAAATAATTATTTTTTTAACAGAAATTCAGAATTTAATTTCGAATCAATCACGAATTAGTGACAAAACATGTACAATAAATGGTCACATCTCCGGTCGATTGTATTACCAGCGAACACTTTTCAGGCAATTCAAGCTTTTCTATGGTTGCGCCAAGTATCACTTAGTAGGAGAATTTTTTTTGCGAAAGTTTAAAAATCGTGACTTTGATTTTGATGCCAATTGATCGCCTGTACGCTTCCGTACACACTTCGTCCGATAGGAAGCAATTCAGCGTTCATTTAATTGAAAATCGATTTTGCGCTCCTTGTGATTTTCTTGCGCTCTACACGAAATAGTAAATAATAGAGCTAATTGAACCTTCTCTTCAAACAAAACAATAAGCTGAGTTAACTGGTCCTTCTTTGGAAATCCTCAAGATTTTATTTTAATTATCATCATGATACAATAGAGCGTGCTTACCATCTCATTAGCAAAATCTATATGAAATTGGAGATTTTATTCGACTCAGCTTGTTCTCAGCTTTTCAAATAACCTTAAACCCATCATTATGAAACCTATTAATCTAAAAACCGGAATACTGGCTTTATTCCTATTGGGTAGCGGGACAATCGGTCAAGCTCAGGAAGTGAGTGCTATGAAGGCACAGAAAGTAGTCTCTCCAGAAATCGCTTCTGACAACTCTGTCACTTTTCGTGTCTTATCAGCCGATGCAAATGCCATCACTGTATACGGAAGCTGGATGGACTATGGAGAGACGCTACCATTGACGAAAGGTAAACAAGGCTTGTGGTCTGTGACAACAGCTCCACTGGTGTCATCCATGTATCACTACAATTTCTTTATCGATGGTGTGACGGCCATTGACCCTACCAATCCAGAAGCACTACGAGATGGGGTTCGCTATGCAAGCATGCTTATCGTGCCCGGAGAAGAAGCTGAAATATTTGAATTGAATGAGACTGCTCATGGAAACATCTCCAAAGTTTGGTACGAGTCGCCTTCCTTGAATATGTACAGAAGAATGTACGTATATACTCCTCCAGGATATGATTCCAATAAGGAGAACTATCCAGTTTTGTACCTACTTCATGGAGCAGGCGGAGATGAAGACGCTTGGATTGCACTTGGTAGAGCCAGTTTCATCTTAGATAATCTTATAGCCGAAGGCAAAGCAAAGCCTATGCTTATCGTCATGACGAATGGAAACGCATGGCAAACCAGCACAATAAAAAATATTTCAGGTGTGGGAGAAATTACAAGAGAAAATCGAGCTCAGTTCCAAGGCAAATTCGAAAAGAGTTTAGTAGAAGATGTGGTGCCTTATATTGAGAAGAATTACCGTGTAAAAGCTACCAAAGACAGTCGAGCCCTTGCAGGACTATCCATGGGCGGCGCACATACGATCACGGCATCTATAGAATACCCAGGAACATTTGGATACATCGGCGTTTTCAGCAGCGGGATTTTCGATGCAAACGCTGACATGGTCAAGCTGGAGAAAAAATTCACAGCTTTGAAAGCTAGTGGTGTTTCTACCTATTGGGTTGGTTGTGGAAAGGATGACTTTCTGATGGAATCAAACAAAAGATTGTTGGCTATCTTAGACAAAACAGGTTTTGAACACGAGTATCACGAGAGTGACGGCGGACATACTTGGGCAAACTGGAGGGATTATCTTGCAATTTTTGCACCTCAGCTTTTCAAATAATTCAAAAGTATAGTACATCCTTGAAGCGTAGTTAAAAGCTACGCTTCTTTTTTAAGTCCTTTAAATCATAATTAACCAAGCAGAAATTAACTTTTCTGATTATCCGAATCCGGTAGCTATCGAATGATGCCGGTAGCTGTATTTTCTTGGCTTGAGTTGACGGAATACGCGTGACGGAAGTGGCTGAAATTCGCTAAACACTAGGGTGCTTTTGCCAATTCACTGGTAGAAAAGCGGATATACTTATTAACTTTTTAAGTACTTTATCGTTTTCCAAATCATGAAACTTTTGCTTCTCAGTTTTGTCTATTTTCTAGTTTCTCTGGGTAATTCCATGGGACAAGAATTGACTTTGAAGCTTAAGCCGGACGGAAAATCTGCGCTAGAGCGAGATTATGTCATCAAACAAGTACTTGATTCCCGAGCGCAAAAATCGATTGGCCAAATCTATGATTTTGAGCGAAATAAACTTACCGCCAGCTACGGAGGAAAATTAGCTCAGCAAGCGCAAGAATTTTACAACGCTCGAATCACGCCCACCAGCAAGCCTTCTTACCAGCTTCTAGTGAAGCTATACGATCTGGATGTTAAAGAAATCTATCAACCAGATCGCAGAAGATATAAAGGAGAAATACAGCTGGGTTTGGGATTCTATTTAATTAGTGATAATGGTCCGGTACAATTGGTTGATTTTAATGGAAAAGCTGAATATGGCCGATCAACTAATCAGATGAACCAAGTGGAAGGCTCAATACAACGATTGTTTGAGAATAGCTGGGAATACTTCGATTCCTGGCTCATTACCCAATATCAAAGTAACCGATCCCTTGCGAAGAAAATCCGATTGAATATTCTCGATTCGAAAAGGCCAAGCAGCAGAGACACCGTTTTTTATGATCCTGAGAGACCGTTGACATGGGATGATTTTACCGAATCCCCAAACCCAATAAGCTCATTCAATGCCACGATCTTCAGTAGTTTATCCATCGAAGGCAATGCATCCATCGTATCCGGAGAAATCGTGCAGACCATTGAAGTAAAAGTATATATGCTCCCTGGGCAATCGTGGGTGAAAGATGCCAATGCCTATGCAAACAACCACGAGCAAAGGCATTTTGACTTGACCAGAGTTGCTGCAGATCGTATGATTTATAAGTTGAAGGACTTGGATTTGGAACCAAATCTATATGAGGCAAAGCTCAACGATGCCTATCTGGATGCTTATCGAGAAATGAACCGCTTTCAGGAATTCTACGATAGCCAAACACGCAATGGCATAAACAAGGAAATTCAATCGATCTGGAACCAGGCTATTAGCAGTGCACTAGGTGGAGACATGGCAAGTCTGGATAAACTTCTAAAAAAAGAATAAAAATTCGTCAATTTGTTATTCAACTAGGAGACGGTAAGCATTAGCTAGTAGTTGGGTAGAAGCGTATATTATGTAAAAATTAATACGTCTCAGTAAATAGGTAATTACCAGGTATTCTGAGTACTACCTTTTAATATATCCAAGTCAAAAGCCTTTCTTCTAGTGATAATTAAAACAAGTAAGTCTGACAAACTAAAGAACTAACCTCAGGCTATTGGTCCAATAAGACGAAACTGAGGTCTCTATAAAAGACTCAGCAGACAATAGTGGTTTAATTTACCAGTCAAGGTTATTTTCCAAAAAAACTGATCTCTATTTGCATTTTCTCACTCACCTCCTATCTTTGCAAACGATAATGGAAAACAACAATAGAAATATTGATTTTTTAGTAACTGCACACCAAGGCAACTTGGTGCACCATTTCCATCATTCCTCCTGAGGAATATTTTTATACACCCGGTGAAGCCGATGATAGGGATTCTGTTTTTCACCAACATTTATTACAACATTTTACTTCTTAGCGTAACTTACGATCATGGAAAAAATAATCCGTATTGCCGTGCAGAAAAGCGGCAGACTTTCTGAAGATTCACTCAGCCTCATCAAAGAATGTGGTATCAAATTTTATAACGGAACTGGCAAACTCAAGTCCACTTCCACCAATTTCCCAATAGAATTCCTCTTCCTTCGTGACGACGATATTCCTGGCTATGTAGCTGACGGAGTCGCTGATCTAGGAATTGTAGGCCAAAATGAAGTCGTGGAGAAAGACAAAAATGTCACTACGATGAAGGCACTTGGGTTCTCTAAATGCAGACTTTCACTTGCGGTAGCCAAAGGGCAGGAATACAACGGGGTTCAGTTTTTCGAAGGAAAAAATATCGCAACCTCCTATCCTAAAATCCTTGGTGATTACCTAAAAAGTCAAAACATCAATGCTGAGATTCACGAAATATCTGGGTCGGTAGAAATCGCCCCAAGTATTGGCTTAGCAGAAGGAATCTGCGACATCGTAAGCTCTGGCTCCACCTTGATGATGAATGGCTTGAAGGAAGTGGAAGAAATCTTCAAATCTGAGGCAGTTTTGATCGCACATAATAATCTCCCAGATTGGAAAAAGGAAATCGTAGAAAAGCTTCTTTTCAGAATCAATGCCGTTCAAAAAGGCAAAAGCAGCAAGTATGTTTTGCTCAATGCTCCTAACGAATCCATTGAGAAAATCATCAGTCTTGTACCGGGAATGCGAAGCCCTACTATTTTACCACTTGCACAGGAGGGTTGGTCATCCGTTCACTCGGTTTTGAACGAGGATCAATTCTGGGAAAACATCGAGGAACTTAAAGCTGCCGGAGCAGAGGGCATTCTTGTCGTTCCTATTGAAAAGATGATTCTTTAATCCTTCATTATCATTTGCACAACCCTAGACCAGAAAACGAATGAAAGTCCTGGACAATCCTAGTAAGGAAACTTGGAAAAAGCAGTTGGCGCGGCCAACCTTTAAAACCAAACAGATAAATAAGATCGTAAAACCAATCCTACGGAAAGTGAAAAGAAATGGCGACAAAGCCCTTTTCAAATTCGCTATGGAATACGATCATGTTGAATTAGAGTCACTTTTTCCATCGGAACTGGAAATTCAATCAGCGGCAGCATCTATATCACCCGCTTTGAAGGAAGCTATCAATGTGGCTAAAGCAAATATTGAGCGCTTTCACATGGCTCAGGCAACTCCTGAACTAGTGGACGAAGTGATGCCTGGTGTGGTATGCAGAAGGAAAAGCATTCCAATCCAAAAAGTTGGCTTATATATTCCCGGAGGAACTGCTCCGCTTTTCAGCACCGTATTAATGCTGGGAATTCCTGCTGTTTTGGCTGGGTGCAAAGAAATCGTGCTTTGCTCTCCTCCTAATAAAGAAGGAAAAATCCATCCTGCGATTCTGTATACTGCCGGATTGATCGGAATTACCAAAATTGTAAAAGCTGGTGGGGCGCAGGCAATTGCTGCAATGACTTTCGGAACCGAAAGCGTACCAAAGGTGGATAAGATCTTTGGTCCTGGAAACCAATTTGTGACAGCAGCCAAGCAGACTGCAACGAAATACGGAGTGGCAATAGATATGCCCGCAGGTCCATCAGAAGTGTTGGTTTATGCGGATGAATCAGCCAATGCTGCTTTTGTGGCAGCGGATTTACTTTCTCAGGCAGAACATGGCGTGGACAGCCAGGTTATTTTGGTCACAGATACCGAGAAATTTGCGGAGCGTGTAATCAAAGAAATCGATGAGCAGCTGGAGGATCTTCCTAGAAAGGATATTGCCAAAAAAGCATTGGAAAACTCGAGAGCCGTCATAATGGACAGCCCTGAGGAAGCTCTGGAATTAATTAATTTCTATGCCCCTGAGCACCTGATCATCAGTGTAGTGGAAGAAGATGAAGCGGTGAATGCCGTTTACAATGCAGGATCGGTCTTCATCGGAAACTTTACACCGGAATCAGCCGGAGATTATGCTTCTGGCACCAATCACACCTTGCCTACCTACGGCTACGCAAGAAATTATAGCGGCGTGTCTCTCGACAGTTTTGTAAAGAAAATCACCTATCAAAAAATCAGTCCGGAAGGATTGAAAAATTTAGGCCCGACCATAGAAATCATGGCAGAAAACGAACTGCTGGATGCACACAAAAATGCCGTATCAATACGACTCAAATATCTCAAAAAACACAAGAAATGAAGTTTGACTTAACCCCACTACTTCGACCACATATCGTAAACCTTCTGCCTTACACATCCGCTCGTGATGAATATACCGGCAAGGAAGGCATATTTCTGGATGCGAATGAAAACCCATACGGATCTGTCACAGAGGAGGATTACAACCGATACCCTGATCCTTATCAGCTAGAACTCAAAGCAGAAATCGCTGAGATTAAGAACGTAAAACCGTCTCAAATTTTCTTGGGAAATGGTTCTGACGAAGCAATTGATTTACTGTTCAGAGCATTTTGTAATCCTGGAAAAGACAATGTGATCCTTCTACCTCCTACCTATGGAATGTATGAGGTAAGTGCTGGAATCAATGATGTAGAGACCCGAAAAATTCCGTTGACGGAAGATTTCCAACTGCATCCAGACCTCATTCTAGAGGCTGTAGACGAAAACACAAAGATCATCTTCGTCTGCTCACCGAATAACCCTAGCGGAAATAAGGTGAATCGTGAAGACATTCTGAGGCTACTTCGCGAATTTCACGGCTTAGTAGTCGTAGATGAAGCATATATTGACTTTAGCGACGAGCCGAGCTTTACCACTCTTTTAGGTGAGTTTGGAAATCTTCTTGTCATGCAGACATTTTCAAAAGCTTGGGGATTAGCTTCCCTAAGACTAGGGATGGCTTTTGCCAGCAAGAAGATGATCAAGGTTCTGAACCGAATCAAGCATCCATATAATATCTCTGGACTGACTCAGCAGACAGTTTTGGCTGCAGTCAAGAATGTAGATAAGGTAAATGTGATGATTGCCGACATTCTTTTGGAACGTGACTACTTGGAAAAGGAAATGAGCAAGCTTGATTTTGTGGAAAAAATCCATCCTTCTCATGCTAATTTCCTGTTGGTGAAGATCCCAAATGCAGGTCATGTATATGATGATCTGATCGAAGAGAAAATCATTGTTCGAAACAGGTCTAAAGTTCAGCTTTGTGAAGAATGCCTTAGAATCTCTGTCGGTACAAGGGCTGAAAATGAAGCCTTGATCGAAGCATTGAAAAAAATCTATACAGAAAGCTTTAAACTATAATCATGAAATGAGCATAAACGCATTCTCCGTAATAATAAAATACGAGAATGTTATAAGTTTATTGCGAATTCCATGTGGCCAATTTATACAATCAAATACACATGAAAAAGAAAGTTCTTTTCATAGATAGAGATGGTACAATCATCAAGGAACCACCCACTGACTATCAAGTCGATAGCCTAGAGAAACTAGAGTTTTTGCCGAAGGCGATTTCTAACCTTCGAAAGATTGCAGAAGAAACAGACTTTGAATTAGTCATGGTAACAAATCAGGATGGTCTGGGAACAGAGTCTTTTCCTGAAAGCACCTTCTGGCCTGCACAATTCAAAATGCTAAAAACACTGGAACAAGAGAATATTTTCTTCAAAGAAATCCATGTGGACAAAACATTTGAAACCGAAAATGCACCTACTAGAAAGCCAGCTACAGGACTGTTGACAGCTTACTTCTCTGAGGACTATGATTTGGCAAATTCCTATGTGATCGGAGATCGATTGACAGACGTAAAGCTGGCAGAGAATCTTGGGGCAAAAGCTATCTTCATTGGAGAACCTAATGAAAAGGCTGCTTTGAGCACTACGGATTGGGATGAGATTTATGAGTTTTTGAAAATGCCTCCCCGGTCAGCCGAAGTAAGACGCAAGACTTCAGAGACTGATATTTACATCAAGCTGAATCTTGACGGAAAAGGGCATTGCGACATTAAAACAGGCTTGCATTTCTTCGATCACATGCTGGAGCAACTCGGCAAGCATGGCAGTACAGATCTTGAAATCAAGGTGAACGGCGATTTACACATAGACGAACATCACACAATAGAAGATACGGCACTTGCTCTGGGAGAAGCATATTTGAAGGCGCTGGGAGACAAAAAAGGGATCTATCGTTATGGTTTCCTACTTCCTATGGATGATGTGTTGGCACAAGTTGCGATTGATTTTGGAGGAAGACCTTGGATCGTTTGGGATGCTGAATTCAAGCGGGAGAAAGTGGGTGATATGCCAACTGAGATGTTCTATCATTTCTTCAAATCATTCTCAGATACGGCTAAGTGTAACCTAAATATCAAAGCGGAGGGCGCAAATGAACATCATAAGATAGAGGCAATGTTCAAAGCATTGGCACGAGCTATCAAAATGGCTGTAATGCGTGATCCAAGGAATATCAATCAACTTCCAAGTACTAAGGGAGTTCTTTAAATTTCAGCAGATTGGGATCATTCCAAGCATGAAATAAGATTTATAAAAGGATTAGGAAAATTTCGCAAGAAATATTTTTCCTAATCCTTATTTTTTTGTTCATTTAGTCATGAAACGACTTTTACGTATCCTGACTATACTTTTATTAGTATCTGTAAGTAGCTCATGCTCAAGTAGCCTTCAAAATATTGAGCATCTTTTTAATGACAAGAAATACGAGGATGCTATTTCTGATCTAAATCAATACCTATTTTTCCATGTCACAGATGTGAAAGCGCTACATATGCGAGCAAGATGCTACGAAGAACTCGGGCAAATAGAAAAGTCAAAAGCTGATTACGAGCGTATCATCTCAATAGACAATGAATATGCTCAGGCTTATGCGGGTTTGGGCAAGTTACTATTTGACCAAAAAGAGTATGAAAATGCAGAGTTGAGGTTTCTTCGTGCAGCCACGCTGGATTCCAATGATTTTGATATTTTCTATCTACTCGGACGCATGATGCTCATGACTCAGAAATTCAGGAAAGCCGAAGAATTTCTAAGAAGAGCAACTGAGTTACGTCCTGAGTTCGCAAAAGTGCATTTCTATACAGGCATGGCACTCGCCTATCAGGGAGATGCGTTGGGATGTGCTGCCGCTTTTAACTCATATGTCAACGATGAACCTGATAATTTGATTGGCAGATACAATCGTGGTTTTGCTTATATGAATGCTGGATATTTAGAATGGGCTATAGAGGATTTTGATGCTGTTTTAAAACAAAAGCCAAATCATATTGAAGCAATGGCTCACAAGGGATTGTGCTTGGCTACTCTGGGAGACTCCGAAGGCTGCCTGCTTATCCAAAATGCAGCGAACAAAGGAAGTGAATATGCCAGAGCACAGCTGGAAATATGTGGTGCTTAAGCCAAACGACTGGCAATTGCACTCTTATAATTTGCCAACGCTTCACTTGAACTATCCAGAAATAAGTAAGGCTCAATCAGTTCCAACTCCATAAGAAAAAATTCACCTGCGCACTGCACGCCGTCTACCCGTGCGTAAAGTGTGTTTTTACCAAAGTTATCCATCAAATTCTGACAGGAACTAAGCATTTTCGATGAGGGCTGTATTTGCTTAATCGTTCCGCCAAAATAGTGCTGAACTCTGAAGTCCTCAATAGCTGGAGTCTTGAGTACAGCATGGGAGAATTTACCATTGAAAAAAATAAGGGAGTACTCTCCTACTTCTTGTACTTCCTTGACAAAAGGCTGAACCAGGTATGCCTCTTCATCCACTAGCCCTTGTACCTGAGATTCGAAGTTGTCCCATTCCTTCATTTTGATTTTTAACGTATTTTTCGCACCCCCACTGACCAAAGGCTTGACCACCAACACATCCGAAGAGATTTTAGTAAAAATATCTGAAGAGGTTGCCTTCACTCCTTTTTCCAAAATATGCCCAGAAATAACTGGAAAACCCTTTGCCTCAATCTCTAATAAATACCGTTTCGATGAATTCCATTCCAGCATATCCAGGCTATTCAAAACTGGTATTCCCAGTTTACGCATGGCACCAATCCAACCCTTAAACTCATCATAATAGTCAAAATAATCCCAAGTCGATTTTACAAGCAAACAGCTAAAGCTAGCCCAATCCACCGCTTGATCTGACCAAGCTACGATTTGATGAGAAATACCTAGCTCTTTCAGAACGGTAGAAAGTATACGGTTTTCATCGGTGGTATTTGTATCGTAAGCACCTGTAGAAAAATAACTAACGATAGCGATATGTTGATTCATCTTGTGTTTATTTTTTGCAAAGCTATACTTTAACCAAAAATGTGACGGACAATTCTTCTAAAATCGGTCATTAAGTTTACTTTTGGCCTTTGCTCAGCTATGGACTACAAAGGCCTTTGTATGGCTGCTTTGGACGAATCCGAAGGCTTCCTGCTTATCCAAAATACTGCAAACAAAGGAAGTGAATATACTAAGAGGCAGCTGGAGTATTGCAGATCTTAAAATAATCACTTTTTAAAAGCGTATAAATCATTAAACCAAGGGGCCTGCCCCTTGGTTTAATGATTTATTGATGCCTTTTCTACCTAAACGTGAAAGGTTATACATGAACTTTTTAAACAGTTAACCTTCTCTGTTTAAAAAATAACAGCAGCTGTTACATTAGTCTTAGCGAATCCTGATTTCATATCCAATCTGAAAAGCACTATAAGAACCATGAAATAGTTGTGTCTGAGTATATGAACTACCGTTAATCCTAAGATCAGAATAATCCATTCGAGCCATGTCTTCACCTACCTTATAGGAATATTGGTAAAGGAAAAAGATACTACTTCCATTGCTGAAACGATAATCAACGCCAATTTCTGGTCGTAAGAAAAACAATTCTTTGGCTGAAGTATATTCATAGGTCCCACTAGCCACAATAATATCTTTTTGTTCTTCCGTTCCATCTAGAAGCACTTCATTATAAGAATAGATTTTAACTTCTCCACCTATTCCCAAATCAACTCTTGAAGGCCTAGAAGGAAAACTGGCTATCCCCAATCCAAATCCTGCAAACATCCTAAAATCGCCAAGAAATTTTGGACTGAAGTAATTGACACCTAGCTCAATTTGAGGCTGTACCCCGTATTTAGTCTGATCCTTACCATAATCCTCAAACTTGAATCCAGTGCTATAATTCATCAGGCCAAAACCTAATTTGGCGCTAAAATGATGATTTATCCATCTCCTTCCATAAATAAGGCTTGTGAAATCAGTCCCAGCATCAGGCTGGAATCCAGAATATGCTGCGCTAGAACCAGTCCCCTGATGCGAATAAAACTTGGTGATACCCCCTTGAAAACCTACACTCCATTTGCTTTGAGCTTGCAAATCAGTCCCCAGCAAAATGCAAAAGACAAGTAAAAAACAGATCTCTTCATAATATTACAATCTAAGTTAATATCCATCATTTATCTCTGGTATTATGATATCGATAAGACTTCCAGTACCTGATGTGCTTCTCTCCTCTATCGTATAGGTGGATCTAATTCTATAACGAGCCAAGCCTTTAGTTCCTTCATGAGGTCTAAAATTAATTTTGTTGTCCCATGCTTCAGTAATTGGAGTGTCACCTTCATGAGTACTGCTACATCTTCTTTTAAATTTAGTATATCTTTCCAAATGTAAGTATGTATTTGAGGCACTCCAAGGACTAAGCCCTCCTGCCTCATATGGCTTACTCATATGTTTTACTTGAGTCAATAATGAAAAATATATTCCTGCCTTCTGATATCCATGCTTTGTCTCCACCCTATATCTGAATTCTGCAAGATCGTCGTAATATTCGTAGTCCACATTTTCCATATCTCACGAAGCCTTCCTATCACTGCAAAAAAGCATTGTTCTAGCGTTCACTGTTGATTCTACTCCATTCTCGATCAAATCCAAGACTTCATCTTCAAAGCCATACAACTGTATATTTTCGTTATCATAATCCTTCATCAGCATGTCTTCCTTTAATTCAAAGTCTTTTGTAACCGCCACTACCTGACTTTCAAAATCAAGATAATAAAGACTTGAATCAATAATTACCATGCTACTCTCATCTAGAACCTCAAAAAGAGTTGATCCTTCAAAATCTTCAAGTAAAGAATATTCTTCGGTTATCCTGAAATTATCAGATGATTTAACGTCATTAAGAACACTTGCTAGACTAGCAAACGAAGGTAGTGGTGATGTATTAGGTGAACTGATGAATTCATCAAATTCTTCCCGATTTTTAAAATTTAATGTTCCTTGAAATATACTTATATCTTCAATGCTTTCACCCTGTAAATGATCTATGTTCATATCAGAGCTGTCCTGGCATCCAAAAAAGAACATCGAAAAAGTTAAGGACACCAGGATAAGTAAAAATTTAGATTTAATGGTTTCATATATAAGAAATGGTTTGTTGTGAAATATAATTTGAAAGGTGACTTTAGGTTATTAAAATGAATATTACAAACTTCAGAATATTAGACATTTACAAATAACCTAAAAATTGTATTATTATTGGCTGGTCCTTCAGAATAATATAATGTGTTTTTCGTTACACCTCCCTATTATCTCCTGTTTTATTCGTTAATCTGACAAAAGAAAAATTATCTATTTATTATTACCTTTTTTGAGTTCTTTGAAAATTACTATTGCTTTCATTCCTCCAACTGCTTGACATTTTCCAAACTAGAAATGGCTATGCCTACTTATTTAAGACCAGAGAATTCTAAATATCATTTCCTCGCCCTACTTTGGGGCAAAAACCTTCTTTAACCAAAAATATCAGAATCATTTCTTCTAAAACCGCTCTTATCGCTTACTTTTGGCCTTTGCTCAAAACATGAACCACCGAAAACTCGTCATAATCCCTACTTTCAACGAAAAAGAAAACATCGTTGAGATGATCCATGCGGTGATGAATCTCGTGGGAGGATTTGAACTTTTGGTGATTGATGATGGAAGTCCCGACGGCACAGGAAATCTGGTCAAAAGCCAGCAAATCGCCTTTCCTAAGCGACTTCACCTGATCGAGCGGGTAGGCAAATTAGGCTTGGGCACAGCCTACATTACCGGCTTCAAATGGGCACTGGAGAAGGATTATGACTTCATTTTCGAAATGGATGCTGATTTTTCCCACAATCCCAATGACCTCATCCGACTATATGATGTTTGCGCCGACCGAAGTTTTGACTTGGCTATTGGCTCTAGATACATCACTGGGGTAAATGTAGTAAACTGGCCAATGGGAAGGGTTTTGATGTCTTACTTCGCCAGCATCTATGTCAAGTTCATAACAGGTTTACCCGTAAAAGACGCCACTGCGGGATTTAAATGTTACCACAAATCAGTGCTCTCGGCGATCAAACTTGATGAAGTGCGTTTTGTCGGTTATGCATTTCAGATCGAAATGAAATTCACCACTTGGAAGTTGGGATTCAAACTGGTGGAAGTGCCGATTATCTTTACAGACCGTACCAAGGGAACTTCCAAAATGAGTCCCGGAATTTTTAAAGAAGCAGGAATTGGTGTGATTTCAATGAAAATCAAAAGTATTTTCAGTCCTTATCAGCTTAATCAAAACGGATTGACCGAATAGGATCTACTCTGGATATTACCATCACCGGTATCAATAAAACTGCTGCTGTGAGCACTATGATTCCTACATTAATCAGGATAAATGCAGACCAATTCCAATCAATAGGAACGTAATTCATGTAATAACTTGCTGCATCCAGCGGGATCAATTTGAATTGATCCTGCAAAAAACCAATTCCCAGACCTAGTGCATTTCCTAGTACCATCCCTCTTAAAAGTATATTGATTCCATTCCAGAAAAAGATTCTCCGGATTTGTGTATTAGTAGAACCAAGCGCCTTGAGCAAACCAATCATCTGAGTACGCTCCATGATCAAAATGAAGAGGATTGCCCCCATATTGAAGATCGCAACGAATCCGATCAAGCCTATAAATACATAGACATTATTATCCAAAAGTTTTAGCCAGTCGAAGATCTCCAAGAACTTATCCTGACTACTAATTAACTTTAGATCAAAATCCATATATTCTTCTAATTCTGGAGTATATGAATCAATTTTATTGAAATCATCTACGAAAATCTCCAAACCACCGATTTGATCTTTGGTCCAATCATTCAGATTCCTGATGGTTTGTAATTCCCCGATGATGATCTTCTCGTCGAAGTTTTCTAGGTAGGTTTGAAATATTCCGACCACTTCTACTCTTCTATAACGCGGAGGATCCTGCACAAAATAAAGCGTGATTTTATCGCCTACTTTCAGCAAAAGTTTATTTGCTATATACTGGCTCAGCATGACTTCGTTGCTGGTTCCTTCATCAGGAATACTGAGCATCCTGCCATCAATCACGTATTTTTTGAATCCCAGCGTATCAAAATCCTGCCCCACACCTTTCATCAGCACTCCTTCTACTTCTTCGTCACCTTTGATTAAGGCAGCTTTGTGAGCGAAGGCCTGCACTTTTGTAATGAAAGGCAGCTTGTGATAGGTTTGACTGAATTGAGAATTCAGCGAAAAAGGAGCCTCTTCAAAAGCGTTACTCATCGTGAAGCGCTGCACCTGATAATGCCCCGTGAAACCATAAACTTTCTCCGAAACAGTCTTCTGAAAACCTCCCAAAACCATAAAGGAAACAAGCGAGACTGCCAGACCCAAGGCGAGACTACCCACTGCAATTTTATGTATGGTGGCCGAAAATCCACCAGCTTTCTTAAAACTGATTCTTTTGGCGATGAAATAGGAAAGGTTCAAAGGACTGCTTTAATTTGTTCGATTAGACCGCAAAATAGCATGAAGCAAACGAAACTTTCGCCCTTTATTTACTTTTTGAGCATAGTGCTCTTAATTCTTAACAATTCGCTCATCACTTTAGCCAGACAGACTGCTCCACTTCCAGGTGCAGAACGTCCAGAACTTTACCTTGAGCAACTTCAGGGAAAGAAGATTGGGATAGTCGCAAACCAGACTAGCATTTTGACGCAAAGTAATAATACCCATATCGTAGATTTCCTATTGGAGAAAGGGGTGCAGGTGAAGAAGGTATTTGTGCCAGAGCATGGATTCCGTGGTCAGGCAGATGCGGGCGAAAAGGTAGATAATACCGTTGATGCCAAAACCGGCTTGCCTATTATTTCGCTTTATGGGAATAACAAAAAACCGAAGCCAGAGCAAATTGAGGACCTGGACATCTTGATTTTCGACTTGCAGGATGTTGGAGTTCGCTTTTACACCTATATCAGCACCATGCATTACCTGATGGAGGCTGCCGCTGAAAATGGCAAAAAGGTGATAATTTTCGATAGACCGAATCCAAATGGAAATTACATCGCTGGCCCAGTCCTTCAAAAAGGCTTTGAAAGCTTTGTGGGAATGCATCCAATCCCGGTTGTTCATGGACTTACTGTAGGCGAACTGGCACAAATGATCAATAGAGAAAAATGGCTTTTAAATAGAGTAAGGACTGATTTGGAAGTGATTTCTGCAGCTAACTGGGATCATAAGAAAGCTTATAATTTGCCAGTAAAACCTTCTCCCAATCTTCCGAATGATTTATCTATCAAACTATATCCCAGCACATGCTTTTTTGAGGGGACGGTTGTTTCACTAGGTCGTGGCACGCATTTTCCTTTTCAGGTGTATGGCTATACAGATCCAAAATTTGGCGTTTTCACCTTCACTCCTGTGAGTATAGATGGCATGTCGAAGAATCCCCCGCTTCAGGATAAGAAATGCTTTGGCGTAGATCTAAGAAGTGAGTCTATGACGCATGAGTTTACTATAGAATATCTAATGGATGCCTATCACAAATCAGGCAAGGGTCAGGCTTTTTTCAATAACTACTTCAATAGCCTTGCTGGCACGGATCAACTAAAAAAGATGATCATGGATGGAAAAACTGAGGCCGAAATCACAGCTAGCTGGGAAGATGATTTGGAAAAGTATAGTATACTTCGCACGAAATACTTGATCTATAATTGAGGTAAGGAATACTAAAGACACAAGATTGCAGTAGTTAGATCAACAATTTTAGGCATTTTTACGGACTAACTTATTAATCATTTAGGGAAGTTTGAAAACATCAAATTTCAGACATCAAATTAATCTCACAATGAACAAGAATCTTAGAATCATATACATGGGTACGCCTGAGTTTGCTGTGGCTGGCCTAGAATTATTAGTAGAAAATGGCTGGAATATCGTGGGTGTGATCACAGCACCTGATAAGCCAAAAGGACGTGGGCAGAAGCTAATTCCTTCTCCTGTGAAGGAAGCTGCACTCAAACTGGATTTGAATATTCTCCAGCCTACTAACCTCAAATCACCTGAATTCCAAGAGGAACTCCGTTCGCTGAAGGCTGACTTACAGATTGTAGTGGCTTTCAGAATGCTTCCTGAGTCAGTTTGGGATATGCCTCGGTTGGGCACTTTCAATCTTCATGCTTCACTTTTACCAAACTATAGAGGTGCGGCTCCGATCAACTGGGCCATCATAAATGGAGATAAGGAAACTGGCGTGACTACTTTTTTCCTAAAGCATGAAATCGATACTGGAAGCATTATCTATCAGGAAAAAGTACCAATACTTGAGGAAGATAATTTAGGGACTCTGTATGAGAAATTGATGACTATTGGCTCAAAGCTGGTTCTCAAAACCGTTGAAGACATAGCCGAAGACACGGTTCAAGCGCTACCACAAGATGAGTTCAAAGCACTTCACCATGCCCCCAAGATTTTTAAAGAAACCGGCGAAATCGAGTGGTCTAAATCCGCAGAATCCATTCACAATCTTGTGAGGGGTCTTTCTCCTTATCCAGCAGCCTGGACGCGATTTGATGATAAAAACTGTAAAATTTATAAGACTAGATACTTTCCAACTCAGAAAACCAGTAAAGCTATAGGTGAGTTAGAAACTGATAATAAAAGCTTTATAAAAGTCCAGACTGGAGAAGGAGTGTTAGAGATCTTAGAACTCCAGCTCGAAGGGAAAAAACGCATGAAGATGGACGATTTGTTAAGGGGCTTTAAGTTTAATTGATCAAAACAGAATAGGAAATAGAGAGATAAATTTCATTTTTACCCTGATTTTAAGGAACTTGAGTCTATTATTTAAACATAATTAACCACGGAATTCATGAAAAATCTCCTTCGTAGTTTTACCCCCTTACTTTTCCTCGCTTTCATCGCTTTTTCTGCTGAAGCTCAGATCATTAAAAAAATCAAGAATGCTGCCAACCGGGGAATAGAAAAAGCGATTGAAAAGAAAGTGGAGGAAGGAGCCACCAAAATGACTGAGAGGCAAATAGAGAAAATATTCTCCGACATGTATGGAGAAGATGGGGATGGAGCTTCAGGCGGTATCGACATCAGTAAAATTATGAAAGGAATGGGTGAACCTGTGGATACCGAATCTGAGTATGATTTTTTTGGACATATCGTTATTGAGATGATAAGTACTGATGAGAAAGGTAAGGCAAGTGATCCTGTATTAATGAAATCCTATCTCGCTGAATCTGCCGACTACACTGGAATGGAAATCGTTGATCCTAAAAATCCAGGAGCTATGACAGCTTTAGTTTTTGACGTAAAAAATCACGCTTCTATTGTATTTCTGGATAATAAAGGACAAAAGTCCAGTTTCGCTTATAAAATGAATATAGACGATTTGGATGAGGCGATAGAAAAAGAAATAGATGCTAATGCAGAAGACTATGATGTTTCTGTGGAGAAAACAGGAAGAACGAAAGACATCCAGGGATATGAGTGCGAAGAATACCACATAAAAAATGAAGACGGGGAAGGATTCTATTGGATCACCGAAACACCTATTGGAGGTTATTCATCCTTCTGGAGTAGTAAGAGCCCTTTGATGAGTTCAAAAACTCAGGAAAAATATGCTGAGCATTTCAATAATATGCCAAAAGGGAATTTCATGGAACTTACCTACACTTCTGAGGAGTCTGGTACGATGGAGATGAAGGTGACCGAAATAAATGAGTCGGCTTCCAAATCACTTACGATGGCAGAATATCCTAACATCATGAAATCAATGGAACAGAAGTAATTCTGTTCCATTTTATTTTTTCCAAGGTCTAGGCCTGTTATCTTCAAGGTAAATAATCAGGTAAAATGAAAATATCTTTAATTGGAGCAGTTGCGAAAAACAATGTAATTGGAAAGGACAATGAATTGGTTTGGAAATTACCAGATGACTTCAAAAGATTCAAAGCGCTGACTAGTAATCATTACATATTGATGGGAAGAAAGTCATTTGAGTCATTAGATGGCCTACTTCCCAACAGAACTCACATAATTATTACCCGAAATAAAGATTATTCAGTACCGGATGGACATTATGTGTTTCATAGTCTAGAGGAAGGGTTAGATTTTTGTAAGACAAAAAATGTTGATCATTTATATGTAATAGGAGGCGGAGAAATCTACAAAGAAGCTTTGCCATATGCAGATGAAATGCAACTCACAGAAGTCGATGCAGCTCCCAACGGTGATTCTTTTTTCCCGGAATTTGATCAGTTAGATTGGACAGTAGTCTTCAAAGAATCCCATCCCGCAGATGAACGCCACAAATATTCCTTTACTTACGTTGACTACGAGCGCAATAAAAATTGAAACCTTCTAATAAAGTAATTTGGATCACTGGCGCCTCCTCAGGGATCGGTGAAGCTGTAGCTTATAAGTTCGTGAAGGAGGGATTTCGAGTTATACTTTCTGCAAGGAATCAACAAGCATTAGAAAGAGTCAAATCCTCCAGTGTCAATCCTGCCAATTGCAAAGTACTCCCACTTGATCTTATTGATCAGGCCTCTTTCACCGAAAAAAGCAAAGAAGCAATAGCGGCTTTTGGACACGTAGATATGATCCTCCACAATGGCGGCATCAGTCAGCGGTCTTTAATCCGAGAGACACCCATTGAAGTAGATCGTAAGCTCATGGAAGTAAATTTCTTTGGAACAGTAGCTCTTACTAAGGCACTTCTCCCCCATTTCATCGCAAGAAAATCCGGACAGTTTGGAGTGATTTCATCGTTAGTAGGTAAATTTGGTTCACCTTACAGATCAAGTTATGCTGCTGCCAAACACGCGCTTCACGGTTTCTTTGAATCACTAAGGCTAGAACATTTCGAGGATAATATAGCGGTGACGATGATTTGCCCTGGTTTTATCAAAACCGATGTGTCAAAAAATGCATTGACTGCTGACGGGACTCCACTCAATGAAATGGATAAAGCACAGGAAAATGGAATGAGTGCTGAAGCTTGCGCAAAAGAGATTTTCAATGCACTCAAACGCAAGAAAGAAGAAGTTTATATTGGAGGGAAAGAAACGATGGGCATCTATTTAAAAAGATTTGTACCAACAATTTTCACAAAAATACTTCGTAAATCAGAAGTAAGATAAAACCATGAGAGTAGTCAGAGCAGAGATAATAGCCATTGGAGATGAGTTGCTCTATGGACAAATCGTAGATACAAATAGTCACTGGATCAGTCAAGAGCTAGATCTGATGGGCGTAAAAGTCGTACGAAAGACCACCGTTGGCGACGACAGGAAAGATATTTTAGCTGCTTTTGCTTCTGCTGAAGCTAGAGCCGACATTATATTGATCAC
>Ga0105054_10000947_pt1 | contig 47489 bp, 36 predicted proteins | sample BON02_FD_78091 | JGI IMG/M metagenome (GOLD analysis project Ga0105054, IMG submission 78091) | Freshwater microbial communities from Lake Bonney liftoff mats and glacier meltwater in Antarctica - BON-02 (megahit assembly) | ecosystem: Environmental > Aquatic > Freshwater > Ice > Glacier...
AATTAAATTACATCAGGAGAAATATAATGCGAATTCAGTGATTCCACATAATGTTCTTGCTTCTGATTACCTCACGGATTGCCATCAGGCTCTTTTTTTTCAACAAGATACTCTTGTTTATTATTAGAAATTAGCATTTGATGGCTTTTATCCAGTACTAGTGGTGCTTTAAAAAAATCGATTTTTGTTGTTTTTAAAAAACATTCGCTGAATATACATACATACGCAAATCCAGTTGCCATATTTTTAATTTAACTAGACTGCGTGCCATACACCTGTACGGTGTATGCCGTAAAAAGCATTTTATATTTTTATCCATTTCGCAGAATTTCGCTGCCGTATGCATACTACTCTGAAATTCGAAAAAATGGCAAAACTATCGACATTCAGTAAATTCGGTGTTTTCACTGCCGTACGCTGTACGTGTCGAAACAAAAGATAGAAATCTCAACATCAGTGTTCTATCTCTACAAAACATAAACTGGGATAATGGTTCAGGCATTTGCGTTCTTCCTTCTTCTTTTGCAATCAGCATATGTCCACGGGTTCTCCCTAACTGATTCTACCATCCACTCTGCTGTTAGAGACTAGGAAAACGAAGGAGCGGATAAGGCTCAGATTTTGAGGCTCTTTGGTGATATTAGCGTGTGGGATACTTCAAAGGTGACCAACATGGGGTATCTGTTTTCCAAAAGAAGCACCTTTAATAAAGATATCAGTCAGTGGGATGTGAGTAGCGTTCTTAACATGAATTTCATGTTCAGTGATGCCCATACTTTCAACAAGGACATTGGTGGTTGGGATGTGAGCAGCGCTAGGAACATGAATTCTATGTTTTATCATGCCGCTGATTTTAACCAAAACATCGATGCTTGGGATGTGAGTCGTGTTCTGAACATGGGAAGTATGTTTGCATTTGCCAGAGATTTCAATCAAGACATTGGTGGCTGAGATGTGAGCAGCGTTACAAACATGAATAGCATGTTTAATTTTGTCACTCTTTTCAATCAAGACATTGGTGGCTGGGATGTGAGCAGCGTTAGAACCATGGAATATATGTTTACTTCTGCTTTTGCTTTCAACCAAGACGTAGGTGGCTGGGATGTAAGCAGTGTTACGAGCATGAAAAGCATGGTTGGCGATGCCCGAATTTTCAACCAAGACATAAGTGATTGGGATGTGAGCAGCGTTACGAATATGGAATATATGTTCGCTGCAGCGTATGCTTTTAACCAAGACATAGGTCGTTGGGATGTGAGCAGCGTTGCGGATATGAATAACATGTTCAGACTTGCCGGGTTCAACCAAGACATAGGTGGCTGGGATGTGAGCAGTGTTACGAATATGGAATCTATGTTAACTTATGCCCATACTTTCAACAAGGACATTGGTAGTTGGGATGTGAGCAGTGTTGAGAACATGAAAGATATGTTTAATGGTGCTCTGCATTTCAACCAAGATATATGTAGTTGGGATGTGACCAGTGTGAGCACGTATAACATGTTTTCCATATTACATGGAGCCGAAGCTTTCAACTATACGCTTTGCTGGAATGTGAACTCTATACAAGCTGATGCCATTCGCACCTGTAGGAAACCAGAAATAGATATCAAAGTTCTAGGTGTCGATTGCTTTCGTCCTGCTTCACCTAGTAGTTCTCCATCAAGTTCGCCTACTTCGCCAAGTAGTTCACCAAGTAGTTTTCCTTCTGTTTCACCTAGTGGTTCTCCATCGAGTTCACCAAGTAGTTCTCCATCTAGTTCTCCTTCTGCTTCACCAACTAGTTCTCCTTCTGCTTCGCCAAGTATGTCACCATCGAAAAGCATTGATATTTTATGTGGATGCACGACTGCAAGTATTCATTTGCAGTGTGATAATCGTCTGGATTTCAAATATCAAGGAAAGTCATACAAGGAAAACGATTGGAAAAAGCTTTTCATCATTCACTCGAATTCGACTCGACAACTGAATTTGAGTTTTCGTGTAAGGATTTCGGGGTTATTGGAGGATTCGTCGCGACAATGGATATATGCGGTTACAAAGTTTCGACATACGCCAATACCGATTATTCCCAATCCAACAGTTTTCTATTCTATTTGAAAGAAGCATATATGAACAAACGTGCCGTGAAATACAATGTGGACGAGTTCGTATTCAAGTCATTTCAGGGAAGTCCATGGAGCATAACAGACAGCATGTTGCAAAGCGATGCTATGATGGTATAGGATGATAGAACATACAATACCATGGTGTTTGGATTCAATTTCTTTGATTTTGGCTCTGTTTGTAAGTCTGAAGCCCCAACTAGCCATCCCTCGCCATCTAGCCCTCTTAGGTGTGCACATGGGATTGAGTATTTACCTCATTCTACTGTATGCAGTAAGTTCTACAAGTGTTCTAATGGCACACCTTATCTGCTAGACTGTCCATCTGGATTGAACTTCAACAACACGTTAAATGGTGCGACAGGCCTGAAAATGTAAATTGCTTCGAAAATTCATCTTCGCCTCTAGAAAACTAGACCCATGACGTGGGGGTTCACCCTCACTTTGTGGCTAAATATAACGTAATAATCCATTAATAGCTTCTGATTACCTCACGGATTGCCATCAGGCTCTTTTCTATCAACAAGATACTCTTGTTTATTAAGAAATTAGCATTTGATGGCTTTTATCCACTACTAGTAGTGCTTTAAAAAAATCGATTTTTGTTGTTTAAAAAAAAAAGAAAAAAAAAGATGACTTCAAAATAAAAAAAAGTGTCCGTTAAGCAGTGTCTGGTGTCCACAGTTTTATACTAGCATTGCGACCAAACTCAGCAAACAACCTTGTTGGTCTAACTTTTATTGATGTTCCAACTCTCGGCGAATGTATATGACTGTGGGTTTCCGGGTCAGTACATGCAGGGCAGTGATTTGCTTGATGCGTGCTGGGATCGCGACACCGAAGGCTTCTTGAGTAAGTTCCATGAGTCACATTTGTCCCGTTATAACACCCGCCGACGTAACATATCCGAGTCCAGTGCTAGTTTGAATGACCGTCGTGTGCATCTTGAGAGACTTCTAAGCAGCGACAAGGATGGGTTCGGCAACGGGTTGTTGCATGTGTGCGCCTATAGAGGGGCTGTGAAAATAATGGAATTTATTTTGGAGGGTCTAGGGCCCAACAGTTTGTATATCAATGTTTTGAATTCAAAAAACATCACGCCACTTCATGTTGCTTGTCGTCGACCAGGAAATGCTAAGACCATCAACCTTTTGCTCAAGTACCATGCCGATCCAACCAGCTCCGATATCAATGGTTACACACCATTGCACCTCGCCGCAGATTCTAATGCAGTGGATGCAGTTGAAACCATTCTTGTCAATGGAGTTGATCCTAATGTAGACAGTTGTGCTGGTGTGACTCCGCTAGTAATTGCGTGTAGGGAAGGATACGTGGACTTGGCATGTTTACTAGCTCGTCACGGTGCAGATATATGCAAGAAGAGTACCTTACATGATGGTATCACATATCTTACGCCGTTTTCAATAGCTCAGAGCAAAGGATGGGGAGAGAGGCTGCGGGGTGAAGGCGCGGTGCCTGATCGTCCAGAAGCACCATACGTGAGTTATCAAAATGACCACGTGACCAAATTGCAATGGCACGCTCCTGCAGGTAGAAGTGCACCAGTTGAATTCTATAAACTAGAGATAAAGCGAGTGGATTGCATGAATCCGGAAGAACCGTGGAAAGTGATAGCTGCTAGTGAGAAACTGAAGAACTTCGTGTTGTCTACTTGTAAGTCAGGATGCAGCTCCTACGACAGAGAAGCCACTGAAGATGATCTATTGCCCAACGAAGTGTACGTTGCTAGAGTGTCAGCTTACAGCATGGTGGGATGGAGTAACCCGAGCAAACATTGCACACCATTTGTGACTGTACCTGGCGCCCCGGTCACCCCAGATGCTCCTGTCGTCATTCACAAAGCGAGCACCAGTGTCACGATACAATGGACCAACCCCGATTGTAGCGGTGCGCCTATTGATAAGTCGCACGTTCAATGGATGCTGAGTCACTCGGCCACTGCCTCTTGGACCGATGTTCCACATTTCATTCCATTCAACATGCCCGAAGAAGAGTCCAGTGATTCGGAGTCAGAGCCAATGAAGCGTCAAGAGATGACCGAGTATACTGTTGAAGGGCTCGCAAGCAATTTTTTGTACAAGTTTAGAGTCAGAGTTCATAATTGTGCGGGATGGAGCTACTTCAGTCATTGCTCTTCCAAGGTGAAGTTGCCTCAGGATGGTACCATCGACAAAGAATTTCGATGCAAGTTCAATACAGGAATGCGCTTGCACGCAGAAGCCCGAATGTATGCATTAAAGAATAGCACTGCTGCAAAGAAGCTGAGATCGGAACTATCTGCTACGACTCGTACAAAGTTTCACAGGGATAAAGCTGAGACTGCCGCTTCAATACTGATACAGGCCGCTTGGCGAGGACGCTGGACGAGATGTAAATATTTGAATTTTCTGAGAGACTGGAAAGAACGCAGAGTGTTTTTGGTGGAATACGATATGGAAAAGAGCTTTCGTGCTGAGTACAAGAAGCTACTTTTAAGATATAAAACCGCACATGACATGGCAGAAGGAGAGCATCAAACATTAATGGCTGAGAAGAGCAAGAGGAAACGAGAGCGGGCCCAAAAGAGGCACCAAAAACAATTATTAATAGGATTCTAAGACGATTCATAGTACGAGTATACAGCTTGTGTGATTTCTTCTCTCGGTGCATCTCGTTTAGTCCATATCTTAAACTGGCATAGACCTTGCTCAACCAACATCTGAATACCTTCATAAGTTTCACATTTGTACTCTGCTGCTTGATTCAACAATTTCGTTCTCCTTGGTCGATAAGCAACGTCGAAAACGACAGGTTTATATTTCTCGAATATTGATGGATCTGGCATTACAAATCCGGATGTAGCTGGTACCGTCCCAATGATCACATCAATGTCACCAAGCGACTCTAAGCTTTCAAGAGCGATTCCACTAAATCGTGATGCCAGCTGTTCTGCTTTGGCAAAAGTTCGATTGTAGACATACAATTTCATTCCCATATGTTTCACACAGTAGCAAGCAGCCATTGCAGTACCACCAGCACCGACCACTAGCGCACTGATGTCAGTCTTACCTGAGAGTCGAGGGCTCTTCGAGAGCAAAGCGTGAATACCAAGCCAATCAGTATTATCCCCATCCAATGAACCATCCTCGCGGCGATATAAGGTATTCACAGCTCCAATTTGCGCGGCCGAGTCACTAAGTTTGTGACAGAATTTCCCTACGTTTTCTTTATGTGGAATAGTAACACTAGCACCTTTGAATCTATCGCTCAAAATTACAGATTCCACCCTGTCCACACTCGCCGTATCGCATAATTGATACACTTTTGACAGACCCAATTGCTGAAAACCACAGTTGTGCATTGTTGGGGAGGGAGATAATTGAATGGGAGTGCCGAAGAGTACATAAAGATCAGGCATGTCAACCCCGAATGCTTCACAAGATTCCCGCAACTTCTCCATCGAGTTTCTTCCGCCTTCCCACGGAAGAGATGTAGGGCCTACTCCCACCGCCAACATTTTAGCGGCTGCAATAGCTTTGCCAGAGCAGGAATCGTGACACACGGATACAGCCATTCCAGGATGGAAAGTCTCATTGTATTCTTGAGTGAACGCGAATATTGAAGCAGTGGTCATTGCATCGTTGAATACTGTGTTACTGATACAGACACCGCATATGCGATGAGACATGAAACGAAATAATTCCAGACTTTCGCGAATAACTGTCTCCACAGATACACGGGTGACCGGTTTCATAGACAGGGATATCCTGACCACTATCTTGGTGAAACCATTGGCTATAGTGCGTGGCAACAATCGCGATCTGATGAACTGCATTCCTACCTCCCTGTCAATGACGACAGCATATACGTTTGATTGTAGTGAAAGACCGCAGGCGAATGCTGACACTATGTTGAGAGTAACAGGCAATCTGCATTTTTCTCTCGCAATGGCTATCGTTTCCAAAAATTTCTCATGGCATACCGAGTTGGTTCCAGTAATCAATACCCCGTCAAAACCGAGAGTAATATCGTCAATACGTTGTTTAGTAGACGAAGCCAGCACTTGGTCAGATATGCTACACAGGGCAACATTAGGTACCAGCAATGAAGGTGAAGGTGGCGTCTCCCGCATGAATGCCCTGAATTCACTTCCAACTTTGATCCAATTAGTTTCCCCTTTTTTTAGCGGGAATACAAAGGTACAGCATTCAAAGAAATAAGGTTTGCGACGAAGCCATACATCAGAGACGGATTCACCGTATGCAGGGCGCCTTTCACTGGCTGCTGTTTTGTTTTTAGAGTCTAGATACTCTTCAATGTCTTCAATTGGGCGATATATCAAGAGAACGGCGGAGTGGAGAGCTAGAATATGCCGCGCTTCCTCAGACTCCACAATGCCACCTCCACATGCAATCACAGCACCGGTAGGTTTATCGCGAAGAACGTTCCGTAGAACTTGGGTTTCGATGAGTCTGAAACCTGGCCATCCATTCTTCGCGACTACTTCGCTACAGGAGCATCCTTGTTGGGACTCCATCTCTTCGTCCAAGTCAATGAACTCACGATTCAAACAGTCAGCAGCAATCTTACCCATAGTACTCTTACCGGCACCACGCATTCCAACCAACACTAGAGACGCCATCCTTTCTAGTCTAGGAATGAAATTTGTTTTGGATTGAAACCAATCCTTCGTTTCTTATTATTAAAAGCGAATTGTTGTCGATTGAAGTGCTTTCACAACTTAACTGTTTCAGAAATAAATTCTCCTGTATCAACTCCATGGAATTTGACTAAATGAGATTCGAACTTTGTCAATTGATAGGATTTTAATAGCCATTATATATAAATTGGAAAAGAGCTCAAAGAAATTGGCCAGAAGACTTAACTAAAAGCAATCAGATATATATTATTATTTTAAAAGGTAAACGGCTTCATAAAACGAAACAAGAGAAAGAAGCGACGGATATTAGTAGCATGTTGCTATTTAGGTATAGGAAGCGCGAAACAACGTGGAAGCTTATAACGCCCGACGACTTTCTTCAAATCGGTCATTGGTAATTCAAATTCAAAAGGAAATGGTTGTAAAACTGGAGATATCCTTCCTCATGTATTTAAGAATAGCGATTGCAGCCATATATGAAAATAATAGTTAACCTGGATTGGTAGTTGCTCTCAATTTTAATACAACCGTAAGTAAACAGAAACAGTGAAAATGGAAGCAGGGTCGACTTCATGAATTCGTTTCGTAGTTAAACTAAAGTTATACGACGGAGTTATCAGATTACTAATGTGAAGTCGAGTGATATATAACGTGCGATAAATCTGCTCTCGAATTGAATATCTTTCGTCTCCTGGTAGGACGAAGTTCCGTATGCGATCAACTTTCTCAATCAACGCTGTGGAACATTGAATTCATCTTGAGGGTTCACTGGTCAATATGTGACTGAGACGCTGCAAAGCCTTGGCACCAACGAATCCAATCACTCGTTGATAAACTATTACAAGGTGTGTACTACCATGGTCTACCCTAGACCACCACCCATTTCTGATTGAACTGAATGTTCGTTGTTTTGTTGCGTAGTCAACACGAGGAGCTACTTTTCGATCCTATGATAAATAATAGGTATCGTGTAATGAAATCTTCAATTTTTTCGGTTTTGTCTTTTTGCATTTCGTAAACTACAACCATGACTGAGTCCGTATCACACACTCGCTTCACCTGGCCAGTACATTTTTGCACATGGAAAGTTTTCCGCTTCTGGTTTGCAGCTTCGATGCTAGGCTCTCAAGTCAGTGCCGTCAATGTTCTCGAGTTCTCTTTCAGCACTTACTATCTGAACAAATCTCTAGGTTGTTCTGACTTCCAAGACGTAAGTGTATACGTTAGGGCCTGTCCGCATACCATGTGTGACCTGATTGAAGATGCTGGAGGAAGTGTCATTGGCAAGTCATTGTTCCCTGGGTATGATGCTTTGAAATCCTGGAAAGCTGTGACTCTCGATGAGTTCAAGGCGGGACCCTTAAGTGAAGTTGATATCATCATCTACTCCAATAACTTCGCTGCGATTATGAAGGAATGTGGACCGCAAGTACAAACTATCCTGAAACAAACTCCTGCGTTTGCGAAAGGGGACGTGTACGATGTGTACAAGACGGTGTATGAAGCCTCTTGGGGTCTTGGCACCGATTACTTTGAAGGATTTGTAGCTGAACCTGATGTTGCTCTACTAGACATGATCTCCATCCTTCTTCCCTCCGTTTCTGGAGCTCAATACTCCCGAAACTACTTTAGAAAAGCTTTGGCACCAAGCAAGGAAAACATGTTCGTTACCAAAGCTGAACAATGTGACGACCTGAATGTTCCTCTGTTCAATGACTGGACTACTGAACCATGCAACATGGCTAGTCCCCCAGTCATCATTCAAGGACTTGATGTTGCCGGAACTGCGTGTAAAAATGCCGGACCGATGTACGCCACAAGGGATAATCAAGAGTGCGTTTGCCAATATGATGCATCCGTTGACTACTTCCCTTACAAAGTACAACCTGATTATTCTGATTTGTGGAGTGTTTCTTACCACAAAAACTACAAGATAATCAATGACACATTGAGCAATGTGGTGTATTATTTGGTGCAATGCGGTACTCCTGCACCAACTGATATGCCAGCCGATGCTGTAATGATCACTATTCCAATCAAGACAATTGCTGTTGACTCAACTACTTTTTTCCATTTCTTTGATTACCAAGCCCAGCTCACTAGCATCGTTCATCTCGCATCTGGAGAAAATGCTGTTGATCCCTGTGTTCAATTGTTGGTAGATAACAAAGAGATCGTATTCACACCAACTACCAAGCTGAATGAAACCCAGCTGGATGTATTGTTTGCCTCTGCATACAATTATGATAAATCCAAGTCTCATGCCGCTAATCAAGACAAGAGATACACCAACGCATCAATAATTGTGTTGTCCGCTGATCAAGAAATTGATCTCGAAGGCAAGGCAGAATGGGTGGAGTTCGTCTCTCTGTTCTTCAACCGAGAACAGGCTGCATCGCTAGTTACGGACAGTATTAAGGCTCGCTATGACTGCCACGTGGACGACGTACAAAAGTACTTGGCACCTTCATCTGCTGCGGCCACAGGCACTGCGCTATTGCTAATTGCAGTATCGATGTTGGTATAATCGTTGCGAGAATACAACATATAAGGAAATTAAGTAGCCCTTCTTCATCTTACTCGTCAATTATTTATAATACACATAGTTTTTTCGAAATCGCACCGAATACTGGTGAAAGCGTCAAACGCTAGTTTCTTCACGCCAAGAATAAGAGTATCTTATTGAAAGAAAAAGCTTGAAGGTTATACTCAAGGAAATTAAAGCACCACTTATATGACATAAATAAATTCTTATTGTTTCTTTGACTTTTGAAATCGTTTTTTTAAAATCGGATGGAATTGGAAAAAGAGTCTTCGAGTTCATCAGAAGATGACGAAAATGCAATATGGGCTGCAGATAATGCTGTAACTACATTGAAGGACTATCTCGAAAATGCTCACATCGTGGGCGAAATTACCGGTCTTGTTTACGACAGTCTATATGAAGGTCACGCTCATCCTTTTTCGTCCCATCCTGAGCGACCTGCTCGAGTGATCAGCATCATGCACGCGCTCGAAACCAGTGGTTTGGCATCAACGATGAAACGAATATATGCAAAAGACGCTCTGGTGGAAGACCTTCTTCTCGTTCATGATCAAAGTCACATTAGTAAAGTGGATTCCCTTCGCGACCCGAGTACTCGTTTGCTCTTATCGAATGACATGGAGATGCAGTCGGTATTTGCGAATGAGCATTCAGTTGATGCAGCATATCGAAGTTGTGGCGGTGTTGTTGAATTGGTTAAAGCTGTTTGTGATGGCCGAGTGAGAAACGGCATCGCAGTGGTACGCCCCCCTGGACATCATGCTGAGTGTTCTTGTGTGAAAGGATTCTGCCACTTCAACAATGTGGCGGTGGCAGCAGCATGGGCCTCTGATAGAAAAGGATCTGCAGTCGACGTTTTCGATGAAGAAGACGAGTCGCTCAAATTCAAAAGATACAAAGGACCGTTAAACTTATTCAAGTCTGTGAATGCGCCTTGCCGTGTTTTAATTGTCGATTGGGACGTCCATCATGGCAATGGCACACAACAAGCTTTTGAAGGTCAAAACAATGTAATATATTTCTCTGTTCATCGGTGGGACAATGGGGCGTTCTATCCTACTGGACCTTGTGGTGGGCCTAACTTCGTGGGAGTACGAGATGGTGTTGGAGCGAACATAAATGTGGCGTTCAATGGACACGGGCCATTTGGAGATGCGGAGTATTTTGAAGTTTGGAGCCGCGTGCTAATGCCTGCTGCTAGATGTTTCGATCCTGATATGGTGATCGTCAGTGCCGGGTTTGATGCAGCCGCTGGTGACCACCTCGGTGGATGTTTTGTGTCGCCTAATGGATATGGCGTGTTGCTTCACCAGTTGATGTCGTTGGCTAACGGAAGGATCGTTCTCGCGCTGGAAGGAGGCTACAGTTTAAGTGCACTGAGTCAATCGTGTTTGGTTTGCGCGGCAGTGCTTCAAGGTGAGTCCCCCCCTGGTCCATTCAAGACAGGGAGTCCCTCCGATGATGCGTTGGCTGCCATAGAGGCTACTATTCATGCGCATCAGCAAGCTCGATGGCTTCAACGTGATATCCGGTCTGCCATTTTCAACTGGTTGCCCCAGGCGGAGGAATCGACGGAGTTGGAAGATGTAGATATCGTGGGGTTTAAAGTTCAGGCACTAACTTGGTCTAATAGTTTGTCAGAAGAGAACATTGGGGATGAAATACCGAGTATTAATGTTCTGGAGTCCAACTGTGGAGATTGTGGCGATGTTGTTGAGAATTGGATGTGTTTAAAATGTTTCCAGGTCTTTTGCGCCAGGAATCGAAATCAGCACATGTTAGAGCATTTTCAAGAGAGTGGCCATTCTATAGCCATCAGTTTTTCAGATTTGTCCGTTTGGGACTTCAAAGAAGATTCATATTTGGATTCTTTGAAAATCAAGGAACTGCATCCGGCGTTTTCGGCGTGCTACTTTTCAAAGTTTAACCAATATCCTTCTTTCCCACCTGAAGAGGTAACATAATTGTTACCAGCTGGTGAGTGCACAAATCTTATTAATTAATTTATGGTTTCATTTCGAGTCTTGAATCTTGGCTACAATTTGAAATTTGAAATACTCGCCAAAATAGCGATCCCATCGTTAATTAACGGTTCCAGTTAAGCGAGTTGTTTAATTTAAATGAGCAGTAGAAGGAGAAGTCGCCGTTTGAGTGGTACGGTTGATTATTCAGGACTCACATCACCAGAAAGACGGAAGCGACATCCCCATACAATGGGCAATGAGAACACACCTCTAAATGGATCTCCTGCTCAGAAGCGAAGAAAAACAACCAAATCGACCACCAAGAAGAGGAAGACCCCTACAGCCTCGGCGACTGCGAAACGAGCCCGACGCAGAACAGAGGATAGGACAGAAGATATAGCAGAGAATAGAACAGAGAATAGAACAGAGGATAGAACAGAAAATGAATCAAATGATATAACAATGAATGAAGTGTCAGAGGATGAAACACCAGAAGTAGCGGTGGCAAGTTCTGTGCCTTCGAGACCACATCAAACACCCAGAAGTGTGTCAAAGGTTACCGTTGTGTCCGGTAACATACCAATAATTTCTCCGAGCGCTTCGCTGATCAAAGTATCAAGAACTGCATCAAAAACCAAGCCAAGTGGGCCATCAAATATCAATGCTAGGGGAAGAGTAGATAAGGCAATATCTCCGAATCGGTCGGAAGCATCTCGAATAGTTAGTAGTACAACTACCACAAGTGAAAGCAAGGATGTGGATAAGCACCTGAGCTGGACTAAGTTGGCTATTCTGTTAATTGTGCCTGTACTTGTTTTAGGGTATTTTCAGACTTTGTCGAGAGCCAATCCCCCAATCAGATGCAGTTCTGTGCCCAAATTTGAGCACATGTGTGGCGATGAAGTTCTTCTTCTGGAGCATATTATCCGAAACTCACTGAAAAAGCGCGACCTTCCTTTGTATCATAGGATCTCGGCATTAGAACAATCCATACGTACTTTTGTCAGAAAACCTAGATTTGACTCGGTAGAAAGTGTTTTTAAATCAATTAATGGGCTCTCACCGGAAGGTGCCAACATAGTTGCTAAGTTACGTGGAATAATAGACCAACAACCTCCTCGTAGTAAACAAGTTGATTTCTCCTCCCAAAAGTCTCAAATCCATCAGCTGCGACTTGGCTGGTCTTCACTGGTCCAGTCAATAGTCCAGTCGACAAAGGAATTGTCAGAGCAGCACTACGTTGAAGATGATATTGTGAAGTTGCAGTTTCGAAATCAATTCGTGGAGAAATTGTCCCGTTATGAAGCTGATATAGTGGGGCGTCGAGATGTGTCATTACCAGCAGCTAATTTGGATTTTTCAGGCATACAGAATCCTGATAGAATGTCTTCGTATTCTTCTGCGTGCAGTGATGTATCATATCCGATTCTTAAAAGCCTTTGTCACGCATTAAATGGTGTCTCCGATGCCGACTCGCTTTTCTCACCAGCAGTTCCAATCCGTAAATGCTGGTGTTTTTCAGGACCGACTGGATCATTGGCAGTGAGATTTAAGTATGGTAGACAAGAGCATATTGGTGGTTTTGCGGTGGAGCACTATGTTGGTCCATTGGCAACTCCTGGTACATCACCGAAGCATATTAGGCTGTACGGCCTGGAGAAGAACCATCCTGAAATTTTGCTGGGCGATGTCTTCTTCGATATTCGTGGGCCGCCCATTCAATTCGCTCATGCGTTTCGAAACACGACGAAGTCATTTGAGGGATTCAAAGTTCTGGTGCTGAGCAACCATGGATCCGACACCATGACTTGCATTCATAGACTTCGTATCCTTCAATCTTAATTGCTTTTGCTATTTTTGACTCACTTTTAAATAACAATTGTCCTTGTGCTTGCATGACAGTTGAAATCGCGTCGCCCTTTGTGATTGACGACTCTATTTCGTCGGAAGTTGAATTTTTATATGACGCCGTGCCAAACGTTCCTTTGCAAAGATGATCAACATGCATTGTGAATGTCAAGCAAACTAACATTTATGATTTCTCAAATTAATTGACTTTACTATGGGTGCATGTCTTCAATTATGAATATCAATTTTTGTTATTTAATTAAGGTGGTATTCATGTATTAATCAAAATACGAGAGGTACGAAGATCCACATTTTGTCGAACGAGTTGAGTTTGTTTATTAGACTTTTGACAAACGACTTTAAGTTTTTAACGTGATTTTAAAAGAGAAAACCGCCACCGAATTAGAAGGCGCTGGCTATTTACTCGCTAACTCCTGCCCAAAATTCTCATCATAAAAAAAATCTAGGAGGGAACGAGTTTGAAACTCAAATCTCGGCTCCAGGGACATAACCGTGTCAAACAAAAGATTCATTTCCCTCGTTCCTGTAAGATTGAAAAGGGAATTTATATATATATAAATTTGGAAACTGAAGAAGCCTTTCACAGGAAAGAAATTGTTTTCAACCGTTGCTTTGGGTTGGATGATGCGTGGAAAAGAATGACTGAACAAGAAATAATATTGAAGGGCAATCTGAAGAACGCTTGGCAAATAATGCATCAAATCCAATTGCTCCATCGTAGTTCATTCGCAGTTCTGAACTCGTCCTAGAAACACCGGTATTCCGGTCGGAGATTTAAACACATTGAATCCTTCGTTTCTCAGGATGAAATCTGCAATAAAAAATGAACTTTGGATTTGAAATTAAACGCTGTTAATAGCTCCTCAAGAAGGTTGTCACAATTAACGCATCATTAATTCCCATCCTACAATCGTCCACGTATTCGCACAGAATTAATTAGAAGATCGATAAGTATGTGAAATTTGAAAATAACCAATGGCTTCGAATCAAATCAAACCACGGATCAAACAATTCGTTCCTACGATTTATTCTAAATAAATCTACTTGGGAGAATACATCCCGAGTCGTGTTTCAAAAAGAATCTTGAGACGCTTCACATATTTGGCATGATGTTTTCTGTCGTCGTGTTTTGTATATTCAGAAATAAAAACAATTCCCAGAGGCCATGCTGCGAACCAGCACCAATAGAACGTTGATAATTCGGTGAGCCAAGTCAACGGTGACGATTTATTAAGGACATAAAGACAATTAAATCCAATCTGTATCATCAATGAAACAGCAGCACAAACAAACCAATGCGTAACCCGCCAGTTCTGAAACACAAATGGAGGTTCTGTTAATAAACTAGCATGCCGATGTGCCATAGTAATACTGTTCACAATAAAAAACCAGACGACAAGCAGCATGGTACTAGCTTGCGAGTTCCATACATTCGCGTCCTCAAACACAACTGACGACGGAGACCAGAAATAGCTAGAAAGACAAACATCAGGCCTGAAACCACTACGTTCGCATATCTCCCACATGTAGACCATGATTACCACAGCAGCAGTCGGTAGAAGACGATACGTGGTGTATTTCCAATAGCGACTAGCCACAGCATTGATATTCTTAACGTAGCTGAGGTCAAGTTTTCCAGGAATGTCATTAAGCATAAAGTTCCGCTGACGAGTGCTTATCATCGGAAGCCCCAATAAAGGAATCTGAACCCAAACCAACCACATAACCGAAAACGCGCTGATGACTATGGGTGTACACACGAGAAACCCAAGCACGATAATGGTCGCTACTGTTAACTGCATACCTAGAATGAAGTACATACTCTGTCTATAGTTGGCTGTGATGAGTCGTGCTTCTCCGATAAGGTCCCCCATCACCGACAGACTCGCCTCAGCTTGCAGCACTAGAACCGCGTGGATAGAATTGAAAGCAGCGCTAACCTCCAAGCTCCTTAAAACAGCTTCCGCTAATCGCCCACCTCGTAATAACACTTTTGACTGCAATACCACTGCCAGATTGGCGGTTTTGAAGCTAAAATAATTGTCCAGTGATATTGAAGACCCTACAGCTGTAACTACGTCTCCGTTCTCCAAAAGAATTTCCAACATACCAGTTATGGCGGCCGGTTTACTATCTGTGAATGTAGACACTCTTAATGGTACATCATCAACATCCAAAAGATGCTGGCGAATAGCGGCGATTCCATGAGGCAGCTGCGCTTTCTCATCCCACACCACTCTGTATTCATGGGGGGATGACGATGAAGCATCCATGAGAGATACTGCTGTGTTCCAGTCTGTCTCTAATCCCATCTTGTCCGCTATTACAAAGCTCCTTCGAGGGTTACGCGGGGAGAAGTACACGAATCGGATTCCAGCTGCAGCTAGATCTTCTACTAGTCCTCCAACAGAGGACCTAGGTTGGTCCCGCGAGCCAACCAACCCCGTGAACACTTGTGAAGAAATCAGTTCACGAACTACACTGGATTTAATGTCTACTCGAGATGGTTGCGATGCATCATCGTCGAGCATAATATGTACAGGTTTCAATTCCGAGTCCACTGGCGGGTGGAACATATTCGAATGTATGTTGGAGATTGGCGTGTAAGCGAATGCGACTCCATCAAAATCCTCTGCTTGCCATCTTTGCCCTATGGATGTGATCGTATCTATATCCTCCGACCTCAATGGCCAGATGGACCGACCGGCCCAGTACTCAGAGCAACATGGAGTCACCAGTGATGGATCACCCCAGGAGAACATATGCAAACTACGTCTGTCTTTCATATTCTCTTCTTCCATGCGTTTGTTGTGACGTTTCTTTTTTTTAGCCACATACAAGTCCAGGTGCTCCAGGCTTTTATTATGTCGTCTGTCGCCTGAGGTGTTCGAATGGTATCCGTCAGAGTGAATTGACTTACGATGTTTCAATCTGATCTTGTCTTGAGGTGATTTGTGATGGACATGCTGACGTCCGTGAATCTTTTCCTCGAATACAAGGCAAGTCATTTGCGCTCTTCCCGAGTGAAATCTTCCTGAAATAGGGCTACGAAACTTGCCTTCCACTCGGGATCCATTGTCAAGTATCCTGAATATGTCACATGCCACATAATTACTGGTATCACCAGGTCCAAAGCCCACACTATCTGCCAGATTTAAAAGATGCGTACATATCGCCCGTTCTGATACTCGACTGACTAGCTCCTCTTTACTCGAGGCACTGTCGACACCTCGATAGCCACCTGTACTACAAGTAGCTTCACTGGTGACACCTTTAAAATACCTTGCACTAAATAAACATGAAAGTGCAATCGGTTTTAACGACGACAAGTGATCTTTCCAATCTGAATTCTCAAAGTTTACCCTGCCGTCTAGTTTGTGATACAAGTCAAGCACCCTGGCTTTTTGATCCCCTTTCAGCAACACGAGTTCCTCCACGCTGGGTAGAGGTGCCAACACCGTCCTTTCATCTAGGCAACAGAACGCAGTGGTCATTCCAAGCGTCTCCAACAAACTCTGGTGCTTGAGTGGATAACGAAGTAGATCAGAAAGCGTTGATTCCGTGGTGTACTTACTCTTACGCCAATCAGTGCGAACACGTAGCACCAGTCGAGCAAACACACGAGCTACGTTCAACACGTGAACCTCTTGCTTGGCTGCCAGGCCAATCTCAAGTCTCATGTCACGTCGCTCTTCATTGTCTACTCTAGCTGAGACTTTTGAAACCGAGTCTTTCATGCTCTGTAATTTGTCGCTCAATGTCAATAACTTGGCAGTTCCCCACATTTCAAGGACTTCTTCCCAAAGTGGCAGTGTCAGTGGAAGGACCGCCAGAATAACGGTAGCAGGATTCGCAAGTATAAGGGATGACCACGAGAAACCATCACTGCGAGTGAAATAGCGAATACAATTAGCGGTAAATGCGACGACCAAGTAGACTAGCAGAGTCCACTTCACAAAATCGACGGTGATAGCGCGTTCAGCCCTCATCATTCTAGGTTCAGGATGTTCAAAAACTCTATTGGACTCGTTGAGATACTCGCGGACTTGTGCCGGCAGAATGGCTTCCTTGACGGTCACCAAAATACCTCCTTCTGCCAGTGTCGTTCGGTGAAATAATAAAAACTCCGGCATGGCACCGGATGGAAACACTATTGAATCGCCAGTCATAAAAACGAGTTCACGGGATGAACCAGAGAGATCAGTATACTCGAATGTGACATTCAAAGGGGCTTTGGAGCCACATTCCACCATCAACGTCTCGTCTTCGATCAGTAGATTCACGGGAACAGGAAGCCATTGCTGATTTCTGTAGCACCACACCAGAGAAGGAATTTGAGAATCAACAATGCGGATGGCTTCCCAGCTTGAATAGGATACCGTATCCAAGTGGTCCAATGCCTCCACGATACCACCCATTCTCAGATATCGCTCTTCTCTAGATCGATATAAAGTGAACATTCGAACAGCACAGAATAGAAGTAGAGACACGCACATCAAAGCACCTCGTGCCAAACTCTCATTGGCGTCGACAAAGAAATCGGTCCAGAATAACACGATGCAAAGAACTGCGCTGCTTCCGTACCACGAGAGCAAGAAGCCGGGGATGCTCTGCCTCGGACTGAACACTCGGGCGCTCTTTTTCTTCCCACATTCTTTGATGATCTCGTTTAGCCTGCCAGCCAGGATCGCATGGTGGGGTGCACGTAACTCTGTCATGCTGTCACATCAAGTAGACACTATTCATGAAAACGTTGATTCTTCTTGTAGGTTGGCTTGCGTTGGTAGTGCATGCTGACCGGAACTTTCTTTTGAAGGAGGTTCTTAGCATACTTCCGGGTGATGATGCGCTTGCCTTAAAAAGTGCTGCATTCCTCATTCGATACATGCCTGAGAACGACGTAATGCGCCTCAATCCTGACTTTATTTCCCGCAATATTATGCTGGCGTTGCAAGCGCATCGTGAGTTCGAGTGGAATGTTTCAGATCGGATGTTTTTGAATGATGTCCTTCCCTATGCAAGTTTGACCGAACCGCGTGATGATTGGCGTCGTGTTTTCAAGCCATTCATGTCGGGACTAGTGCAGCACTGTGGCACAAATTCAAAATGCGCGGCGAATGAGTTGAATCAGCGAGCATGGCATATTGTAGACCCTCCCATTGTGTTTGAAGCTGCTCCGTCTAATACGTTGAACAGCTATGGACCATTCGAGACGATGGCCAGGCACAACTCCTCGTGTACGGGCATGGCACTCTTTCTCGTGGATGCGTTGAGGAGCATAGGCATCCCAGCAAGGGTAGCAGGAACTCCGCACTGGAAGAAAGGATCAATTATTTGCCCTAACGGTGATGCAGATGCCGAATGTGGCAACCACAATTGGGTAGAAGCTTTCCTACAAGGAGAATGGCATTTCATGGACCAAGGCAATTCGAAAATAGTTGATGTAGGATGGTTCTTTCCAAAAGACACTGACATGCAGGACAATACTTTCAACCATTCCATATATTCAACGTCATGGGCTCCCTCCTCGGAGATGTCCAAGTACCCAAACTACGAACTATTTGAAATTTCAGATTTCTATCCCATGGTTTGGGAGTGGACCAATCATCAAGTGAATGGATTTAACATGTTGAGCTGGTACCACCATAATAGAAAACAAATAGAGTCCATTAATTAAAAATACTTTTACTTGGCTTTTTGTTTCTTCTTTTTGTTTGATGATGCGTTGCTTGCTAAATCATCTTCTTTCTTTCCAGAAGCAACACTTTTTCTCTTGGCCGATGCTAATGATTTCGATTCGTCTTCGTTCTCTTTCTCAATAAGCCTCACAAGGGTATCACAACGCCGCTGAAGTTCCGCTGCAGTTCTGCTCTTCAGAAACCAGTCAAATCTGAAATTCCATGCCTTTCTGATTTCCTGCTTGAGCTGCTCCCATGCCCCGTAGCCCAATCGCTGCATCATACAGATTAAAAACCTGTCTTCCTCATCCGTAAACGTTTTGCCTTTGTTAGAACCGTAGTTCACAGACAGTGTCTGCCAAGGATTATTTGTTCGAGAAACTTTCTTATTGAGAGCCTCCGTGATGGCCTGGCGCCGCTGCAGCTTCTGCTCACCTTTAGAGATGCGTTCGATGATCTTCGACCAATCCTGGACCTCCTTGTACCTCACCCAAAACGTCTTGTGGTAGTCCCTGATCTCTGATTTGCTTTTGCCGGTGGCTTCTTCTACGTCCTTAAGCACATCGTCTTCCGCATTGCGTCCATGCCTTTCACATGCCTGACAGTATGCGCGAAAGTCTCTTCTGTTCCATGAGCCGAATCCATCACTGATCAACGTCTCTTTCGCTGCGATATCTTCAGGGCTCATTTCGAAAGATCCAAGTTCTTCTTCAAGACGCTGTGACTCAGTAGTGTCAACGTCATCATTGCTCTTTTCTTTCGCTTTCGCATCCTTGATCTTTTGCACATGGGCACGACGTTGTATGACAAGTTCGTTTTCCTTCTTCTCAAGTTCTTCGACCTTCTCCTTGTGGAAGAATTGAAAGTCGTGCATGGTGATGCCCTTAGGAAGCTTCATCTCTCTGGGTTTCTTCTCCGCATTGGACGACATGGCTTCGCGATAATACTCGTTCACATCGTAGTTTTTCTTGCGTGCCCGTTGAGGGAGATTGATGAAGTTTCCTGCGGCTCTTCCTCTGTAATCCTCACCGTCGAACATGAACGTGTCTTTCGCGGCTTCATCAAGTTTGAAATTCAAAAGATTGTGCTGAACATCAGTCTTGAATTTGTCCGCTTGCTCCTCAGTGAGTTTTTCTCCCTTTGCTAGAATCGCATCGATATCTTCGTCGCTCACAGTGGCTCCGTTCGTTTTGAAGATCGCCTCCGCTCCGAACTTGACCATCGACATCAATTCGTTTTTCCCCAGGTTTTTGTTCTTCTCTTGGAGTCGCCCTTGTTGCACCACCACTGCATCGAGATACAGCTTCTTTTCTGCACGCTCCACAATCTTCTCTTCCACGGTACCTTCAGTGATAAAACGAAACACCGTGACTTGCTTCTTCTGACCGATTCGATGTGCACGATCTTGAGCCTGCAGATCCATTTGTGGATTCCAGTCACTGTCGTACAAGACAACAATATTCGCAGTTTGCAAGTTGATTCCAAGACCACCAGCTCGGGTAGAGAGTAAGAACACAAACTTGCTGGAACCTGGCTCATTGTACTCCGCCATGTATTTATCTCTGTCTTCTCCCTTCGTCTGCCCATCAATGCGGCAGTACTGATATCCTTTCAGACGCATATAATCTTCCAATATGTCCAACAGACGGGTCATCTGTGAGAATATTAGCACTCTGTCGCCATTTGATTTGAGTCTAGCTAAAAGTTTATCAAGCAAAAGCATCTTCCCAGAGTTTTCCCACAAATGAGGTCCATCGAAATACGGTGGTCCTGGTTCAGCTCCTTGGAAAAGATAAGGGTGGTTGCACACCTTTCTCAGTTGCATCAGAATGTTCAGAAGTCGTGTTTTTTCTGGTCCTCCCAACTGGTTCAGTGCAGTCACATCCTTGCTTAAGGTGCTCTTGTACCAGTAAGTTTGCATTTCAGTCAAACCAGTGAAGAGTTTAATCTCACGTTTCGGAGGAAGAGATTTTTCAACGTCAGCCTTCAACCGTCGAATCATAAACGGACGCAAGATTGCATGCAGCTTGGCAACTACGGTTTGTTCTCCGATATTATCGAGTTTAAAAAACTCTTCAAACATTTCAGAGTCACCGAAAACCTCAGGAAGTAGGAAATTGAGAAGTGCCCATAGCTCCCTGAGATTGTTTTGCAAAGGAGTTCCAGTAATCAATAGACGGAATTCTGTGTCTAATTCACGCACAGTCAAGGCCAAACGACTTTGTTCATTCTTGATACTATGCGCTTCGTCCATGACCATGTATCGCCATTTGAATTTTAAAAACGCACTCCGCTCGATGCGCACAACTTCGTATGTCGTGATGCACACATCGAATTCCCCTGCGACCAATTCAGTTCGAAGTTGCTCTGCTCGCTCATCTTTATTACCATGGATTCGAACCACACGAAGACTAGGGCACCATCGAGCCAGCTCCCTTCCCCAATTTCCTAGTACTGATTTTGGAACAACTACAATATGTGGTCCCGAGACGTTACGATCGTGCTTCAAATAACCAAGCAACGAAATTGTTTGCAACGTTTTCCCAAGACCCATCTCATCTGCGAGGATACCATTGATACCCTGCTCGTACAAATTGATCATCCAGTTCAGGCCTTCGATCTGATAAGGTCTCATTTGACCAAACTCAATGCATTTCGGTTGAACCGTGAGACGTGTAAGATTCTTCCCTTTTTCAGCCATGTCCATCAACTCAGAATCCTCCTCCTCTTCGGTCTTTCTAGCGCGAGCACCAGTACCACTGGCAGCTTTCTTAGTAGCTTCCTCCTTCTTTCTCTTTTTCTCGACTTTCTCAGAAACTTCTGTTCCGTTCATGAAGTGTGCAAACACATCAGCCTGCTCCATAAGAAACTTCAACCTTGCTTCGGAACTGCGTCCAGATTGTGAAGCCATCTTAGCGTTTTGCTCGTCACGGATCTTTTTCAGTGACGACAAATGGGCTTTCTTCGCTTCACGGCGCTCTTTGTCCTCCTCGTCAGCCAGCTTATTCGCCAGTAGCTCCTCTTCTTTCGACCCCTTCCTAGGCGACCCAATCATCTCCTTGTCCTCCAGACCATCCTCCACCATAGCCACCTTGATTGCATCAGACGTATCACTCATACTGTCGTAATTAACAAACAATCACTCTCTCTTCACTGATAATAGCGTCCTTGAGATACGCTAAGTAACAACTGATCGTTATATAAACTTGTTCGTTCGAACTCCACCGTGCCTACAACTAAATCGATTATTACTGGTATGCCTTCACTCCAATATCCTCACATTCAAAAAAATCAATCATGTAAAAATTAAATGCATTAGATAAAGGAGGGGGGCTAGTAAAGATTCATGATGTGGTATCGACGTGCCATGCTACGCTGGCCGTTGCTTACCAATATAGCGACATCTTTAGCATGCATGGGAGCTGGTGATGCCTATGCACAGAAACGTGAGAACATAAAATTTGACTATAAACGTAATGCAATCGTATCTTTCTGGAATGGTTTTGTTGTAGCACCTTTGTTCTTGATATGGTTTCGTCGTTTGGACGCTGCATTTCCTGGTGCATCAGTCAAAGCAGTTATTGCAAAGGTATCTCTGAATCAGCTTATTGTGGCTGTCCCTCTGAACGCGGCGTTTCTTGCATACACAATATTTGCTGAAGATTTATCCGTTACATCTCGTGACCGTGTATTCAAACAAGTAGAAAACAAGCTTCGAAATGACCTTATGGAGATTTGGTTGTTCAGCACTATGTGGTGGGGACCGATCAACTCGTTGAATTTTCTTTTCGTGCCGCCACAGTATCGAGTGCTTCCCACCATATTTGCCTCCTTCACATGGAATATATATTTGTCTACCACCGCACATCAAACACGAGAACCTCAAATCGAAAATTAACTTGGAAGTCAACAGTGGAGGAATAGATCCACAGAAAAGTTGAATTCATCTTTTTTTAGTAGATTGCGAGAATTGGCCAGCCCCCCCACGAGATTCGAAGTCGTAAAAAAAATGGGCAAGCGCAATGGCAATGGTGCCTCGTTACGAGCCAGTGAGTGGCGGGATCAATACGGAGGTAAAAAGAAAACCGTTTCTTCCTCAGCGCTATCGGAGCTACCCTTTGATTGCTGCGCCCTTACATTAGAACCATTTTCAACCCCTGTGATTGGTCGACAAGGAAACGTTTACGAGGTATCGGCTTTGCTGCCTTACATTAAGGAACACGGAACCGATCCTGTGACTGGAGATGCACTTTTAAAAGAAGACATTGTATACCTGCAGTTTGCCAAGAATGATGCAGGGCGTTATCACTGTCCAGTGACATTTAAAGTGTTCAACGAATCCAGCAAGATTTGCGCCATTAGGACGACAGGTAATGTGTACGCCTACGATGTAGTGGTAGATTTGAATATAAAGCCTAGCAACTGGAAAGATCTTCTTTCCCAGGAACCATTTGAAAATAAAGATATTATCCTCCTCCAGCCGAAGGAGGTACATGCTGACTTGTCGAGCAAAAAGCAAAAAACAGGACCAAGTATTCAGCTAAGTGGAATTGCCGAACGCATTCTCAAGAAAACATCTCCACCAACAAAAATAACTCAACAAGCGAACATGGTTTCTAATTTCACAACAACTGGAGCATCTTTCGTTACCCCGACTGCAAAAAACGATGAAAACGAATTGAGATGGAAAGCAGCGAAGAAACTGAAGAAAAAGGGATATGCCACGATCGAAACTTCGCATGGCAAGCTGAATGTGGAGTTGCACGTCAACTACACCCCTAGAACATGCGATAACTTTCTCCGACTGGCTTCGAAGGGTTCATACGATAATGTGCCTTTCCATAGAATAATCCCAGGCTTCATGGTGCAAGGTGGTGATCCTACAGGAACTGGAAAAGGGGGAGAATCAATATGGGGTAGATCTTTTCAAGATGAATTTACAAATGACGGTAACCCCGTTTTGAAACATTCGAAACGAGGCGTTTTGAGCATGGCAAACAGCGGCCCAAACACCAATGGTTCTCAATTCTTCATTACACTTGGACCTTGTTCGCACTTGGATGGCAAACATACAGTTTTTGGAAGACTCGTGGGAGGTTTTGAGAGCTTGGATGAAATCGAAAAAGTGCCGGTTGAAGATACAATGCCACTAGAGCCTGTTACAATTAATAGAGTTCTTGTTTTTGTCAATCCGTTTGATGAATTAGAGAAAGAAACTCCGGTTGAAGAGGCAGTGCAAGAAACTTTATTGAGTTTGCCTCCCAAACATGATTATAGCCGGTATTCTGAGACGAAGAAAAGCAACCCTCCGACGAAAACCCAATTCAAGAATTTCGACAATTGGTGAAATTTATAAATAATAACATAAGTTCTGCTATTGGTTTATAGTAGAGTCATTGAATGTCCAGAGTTTACCAGAATCTGAATTGAACATCAGATAAAATTAGATGATAAAAACTAATAATATTAGTAGAGTTACTTTTTGCATTGAAATACATGAAAAGTTGGGGTAAAAAAAGATATGGAGCGGACATAGAGACTTTTTGCTATGGAGAGAATTCTACGAGTATCGCAACACCTTCAAGCGAATGAAACAGCAGGAATAGAGGTTGCAGATGCAATGCGTGATACTTATGACTACGTTGTGGTAGGCGGAGGATCTGCTGGTGAGTGTCTCGTGTTAATGTCGACTCTGTTTGTTTGAACTTCCATGTTCTAGGTTGTGTTGTCGCGTCACGATTGTCTGAAGACCCGAAAGTGAGTGTGCTGCTTCTTGAAGCTGGAGGTAAGGTACATAAGATTATTTTTAATCCACGAATAATTCTTCTTTAGGCACCAACCAAACTTTTGCAGTTAGAAATCCACTTTTGACATGTCCTGATTTGCAAAATTCTGATGTTGGTACGTTAAACTCGCTTTGTTTTCTAATAATGTGCTTATAATGATTATAAAGACTGGGCATACAGAACCGAGCCACAGCCCAACACCAGTGACAGAGTGAGCCATTGGCCGAGAGGGAAATGTCTAGGAGGGTCTTCAAGTATCAACTATATGATATACTGTCGCGGCGATCCCCGTAACTTTGACCAGTGGTCGAATCAATACGGATGTGAAGGATGGAGTTATCAAGAGGTTCTCCCTTATTTCAAGAAAAGCGAAAAACTGACCCACGGTGAAGAAGTGGCCCATTTCCATGACGCGAACTCGCACGGCACTAACGGTCCGTTACCTGTAACTAGTGTTGCGGACGCATCGATCGAGTTTAGCACCAGAGAAGCTTGCGAGCGATTTGTGAAAAGTTGTGACGAAAGCGGTATTCCAGGGCCTGTCGACTACAACGGCCCCGTCCAGCATGGAGCGTCGATGTGCCAAATAACCATCAAAGACGGGAAGCGTTGCGATACAGCGTCGACGTTTCTATATGATAGTGGAGCATTAGATAGACCCAATCTGACAGTGTGTCAATATGCGCATGTTACCAAAGTAGCTACTCAAAGTGGAACTGCCGTTGGAGTATGTTTCAAAAGCGCCAACCTAGGGTTGCAGCAATTGGCCAGTCCGACCATTCCATTCAAGTATGTAGCTGCTAAGAAGGAAGTTATCTTATGTGCTGGTGCCATTGGTAAGTTAATACTTTAAGTATTCGTGTTTTGGAAGTAAAAAAATGAATTAGGAACGCCTCAGTTGCTCATGCTATCGGGAATTGGTCCCAAACAGGTATGTTGTGTATTGAAATGAACTGTTAGAAGCCTAATGAATGTATATCTGTAGCATTTAGAGGATCATGGTATTCCTGTAGTAATTGATCTGCCTGCAGTTGGAGAGAACCTTCAGGATCACTTGATGGTGCCAATGTACTTTCCTGTATTGGAACAACACTCGATGTTTAATGGCAGTATCCCACATGTGGTTAAGGAGATTTTGAATTTCTTCATTCGAGCGCAAGGTATCATGATGCTTCCATTCGTTCTCGCCGTTGCTTTCTTCCGATCTGGTATTCGTCCTGAAGAAGATGGAAACGATTTACAGATTCACTATGTGCCATACATAGATAAAGATAGTGGCAGGGCCAAGTCGAATGTAGGATTTGATGATGAGAAGAATCCAAGATACTCTGGGGATCATTTACCTGAAAAAGGGGTCTTGTTCCTGCCGTCATTGGTTCGGCCTTTTTCTTCAGGCAATGTTCGTTTGAGAAGCGCTGATCCCTTTGACCATCCAATTCTCAATCCGAGATTCCTCGAAGACCCTAGAGATAAAGATATGCTCAAAATATGCTATCACAAATGCCGAGATATTGCACAAAAGTCTCCTGCGTTCCAAGGTTATTTAGGACCTCAAACAGTCAATCCGTTTTCGAAATTCGAGCCGTTTTCAGACGAGTATGTTGATGAGGAAATTCGAGATACCGTTATAACTATATATCATCATGCCGGAACTGCCAAGATGGGACCAGTTGAAGATCCTTCTACAGTGGTTGATTGTAAGACCCTCAAAGTAAAAGGTGTTGAAGGACTCAGAGTGGCTGATGCAAGTGTCATGCCTGATGTGATCTCCGGAAACACCAATGCACCTAGTATTATGATAGGAGAGCGAGTAGCTGCATTTATTCAAGGCAAGCAGTAAACCTTTTTAAATAATAAAAATATACTATCAGGTCAGTCATGTTTCTTGTGTAGTGTCGATTCTAAGTGACTCAGTACTATTCTCCAGGCCCGAGTACTTATCTTGATATTGAAATGCCCAAGCCACGGTATTAGCTCCACTCTCTCGAAAAATGGGAGCAATGCAGAGTCTGGACGAACCAGATGGTCGCATGAACCCGTAATGCCGAAGTACCGCACGGACTGTCTCGCCATGCTCTCTCGCAGCTTGGTCATCGATTCATGCGTTCCAAAGAACTCACGATGGATCCCTTCTCGAGGAACTATAGGGTTCAAAAGAGGAATTGTCGCGGCCCAATGCAACAGAGCGCTTCCATCATAGGGCGCTGACCATGCCTACAACATATGGTTCAATTAAGCATCCATGACCTTCAAAAGTACTTACTATGACGTCTGTTACTGGTAGTTGGGAATCTTTTGACATGAACTCTGCGATGTAAGCGGCAACCACACCGCCCAAAGAATGTCCCATCAACAGGACGCGTTTTGGGGCGTCTATCCCCCGTCGACCGAAAGCATCCTTGATTTGATTCATCGCAATTTCGCTGCAACCTTTTACAGTCGCAGTACCAATGTGAGGTTCAGTAAGAACCCACCCCCCAAAATAATTCACAGTAATGATCTCTAGATCATTAAACCAAAACCCCAATAAAATTCGTCCAAATACCCATTGGCCTAATTTGCTTCCATTTTAAAAATAGTGTTGAATGAATACGTAACTTACATTCATTGAAACCGTTGCCATGTATCAACACAAGCACAGTATCACTAGTAGGCTTCGGTTTGTCGTCAAAATCCTCCCCAGCTAGTTTTAACTTCCCGAAGAAAAATAAAAGCAACATTGCAATTGGCATGATCATCAATTCCGACAGAATCGTGAATGGAATTCCGAATAAGACTTGCACCCAATAAGGAAATGAATCAAAGAGTTCACCTACTGAGTGAAGAAGCTGAGCTGTATGGTAAACCGCAGTCCTCACTTGTTCGGGTGCGAACTTGGAAACAATCATCAAGTAACAAGCACAGAAAAACGACACAGATACCGATAGAATCAAAGACAACACAAGCCAATGCTCATGATTCCTTGCAATGATCCAGAAGCACAAGTTATACATCGTGAGCACATGCCACGGGAATGCAGGAGCCATGAAAATGCCTGAAAGTGCAATGGGAATAGCCACTGTTGCAGCAACTACTCGACGATACATATCAAAAATTCCAAACAATCCGAATGCAGCACCCAATCCAATAGTACTCCATAGCCAGCCTCTCATTAAAACAGATACACGACGTCGCTAGGTCGGACCCAGTGTCCACCGTATATATAGTACAACATGAGATGTGGCAAAACAACTATCAGGAAGCTAACAACATGGGATATTTACAAGTGATGATTACAATGCATTCAGAATTAGTTTACGTTGGTTTTAGTGCAGAGAATCACTTGAATGCGAAAGGCGAGTGTAATCTCGAAGTCGAAATAAGAGGAACAAGGCTGCTATGCTTTAAAGTCACTTCGAATAAAAAAATTTTGAAGTAATTTCAAAGTTGTCGTCAAACTGAAATGGTATAAATAGGAGTAGAATTGATTGATACAGGAAAAACGAGACAATATTCGAATTACGAATCCATTAACAAAGCTCCTGATAGCAAAGCGCGAGTTTCACCGGAATATGAAACTGCTTTCCTAATTAATCGCTTCAGTATAAATGGATTGTCCGCCCTTCCTACGTATCGCAATTTAATAAAATACAAAATGAAATGTTGAAATTCAAAAGAAGCATGTATAAAATAGGGGACCTACCCTTTTAACATTATTAGTTAGCTTTGTGGATGGAGTACCAAACCAACGATGGAAAATCATTAGATATGTTTTGTAGATCTGATTTTGATCCTGCAACCTATGCTCAGAAATTCTACACAAATAACACAGCTGCACAAGCGAAAGCCTTTACTGTGCGATTAGCCAACCACAAACGAGAAGCTGCAACCAACCTCCAAGACAAGATTTTTCATTTTTACCCTGATTTTATTCAATGCGGACAAAATCTCGGCGACATGGAGAAAGAGACATCGGTGATGCGTCGCTGTCTCGGTAAATCTGAATTCATACTTGGTTCAATGCTCGAAGCGGCTCGTGAACTGAAGCAAGGGGGATTCCTCCGAAAAAATACCAAGGTGGAAATTCCTGTTATACTTCAAGAAAACGAAAGCATTGCGCGAGCTATTGAACTTTCAAAATTTAGACAAATTTTGGCACTGGGTTCCTACGGGGAAAACGAACAGTGGATTCTAGCATCACCTGATTCACTTGCTCGCCACATATTCTATGGCGATCTAGACCATGCTGTTGACCTCATATCAAGAATAAGAAAAGCAGGGGAAGAAAGTCAAGTGGATATCACATCACCCATGAGAAAACCAGAGGAAGAGAACCAGATTTCATGGGCACTGCGTTTTTCTGTGATGCTCATAGAGGAAAAGGCAGAAGAACTGACGAACATGTTTCTTCAAAAGATAGCTGGTGAACAACCAAGTCCTAGAAATCCAATATACTATCAAACACATCCCGTTCGCTATCTTCGAAGTCTGGATAGGTCAGGAGTCGCCTGTCGCAGCTTCTTACAAGGCCGAGCAAACTTTCTTAAGCAGGTAATAGACGAAGTTCTGTTTAGTCGATTGTCTCTAGACCCGGAAGAATGTGTTTTAGAACTGGCACAACGCACGTTTAGAGGTGTTCTAGATACTTACCACGACTTTCATGAGCTATTCACCAAGACGGAATCGCAAGAGAAGAACGTGCTTCACAACACATTGCTTTCAAGATTTATGGTATGGGCAAATGATCAAGTGGTTTCGTATTGCAGACGCTTTATTAGGTTCTTATTACCTGGTTTTCATGGACAAACATCCGCCATCGAGGAAGTTAGCTTGGTGATTCCGGTGCCTTTCAACTCTGAAATTTCTAATACTTGCTCTGCAGTGATATTTCTGTCCAATGAAGAATGGGGTAAACTAGGGAATTGTTTAAGATGGACTTTACTTATGTGCAAACGACTTGAAAAGGACGGATTGTCATTCAGCTTCGTGGTGGCACGAGAAATGAAGGAGCCTCTAGATGCAGCGTTGTTGTCTATGTTCAATAATCTAGAAAAGACACTTCGGTATCAGTTAAGCCATGAAATATGGTGTGTTGAGCAGTTGCAAGTGGAGAGCAACGACAAGCAATCAGTGCTATGTCTAACTGAAAGCGGTCAGAAGGTGTACGAACACATTCATAGCCTGATGCGACGAACCAAGAAAATTTACTCCACCAACTACAGCACCACAACTAGTGGATTAGAAGCAGTTATTTGCGAGAGTACTGTATCGGTTTTGCGAGTCTACCTCCTGAATATCGTACATGTAGCTGGAGCATGGCCAACAGCAGCAACAGATGGATCCATAGATACATTTCAAGAGTATGTATGGTCCGCCAGACGAAGAGGAGAACCCCCGCAGCGGATCATCGACCAAGCTGGATTTGAGTTAAGTGACAGAGATAAACGGGTAGTGACAGTTCTCACCACAGATTTATTTTCTGTAAGTCAATTGCTGGGTATGATAGCTGACTCCTTGTTCGTGTCCTCTGATCTTGTGGTACGTGTTCGAGAAAACACAGAGAAACTTTTCAAGCGACATATTCCCCAATTACGCAAGTTTGAAGCCGATCTCAAAGACCACCACGATAGCCCTACCGGTATGTTGCTTCATGCCTTTGTTTCTCGTACTGCCCACCGACTCTTTGACGAGCTGCTTGAGAGGGGACCTCTCTGTTATCGTCTTTCGGGGAAACAGAATAATAGGTTTGACGAATTATTGAAGAGCATTGCAGACATGAAATTAGCGGCTGATAAGTGCATTGGAAATACGGATTTTATTGGGCGATTGGTGCAGTTGGTTTGCGAGAAAGTATTATTGCGGATGGGAGCCGACGTGTCTATATTCGGTCAGGTACAAGACCAAACGCTCTTAGAAGACGATCTCCATCGCGTGCTGGAGTTACCGAATCAACTAGTCCATTTGCCACCCACTGATATAAGCAAGGCGGTTATCGTGGCTATTAACGCAGACTTAGGTTTTGTAAAATAATGATACCAACATAAATTGGTTTATCCTATGTACCAATGTAAAAGATTTTGAATCTGCTGCTGCGTATTGGAAGGGTGCATTTCGAGGGCGATTCCAACCATTTTAGAAGATGAAGACGTGTACATAGATGCATTGAATTTTCCTATGGCAATACTCATCACTCGGGGCTGTTCGATCTTATCGCTCACCACTTTCTTCACAAAAACACGATATTCTTGATTTCGTGTTTGCAATGCATCTCCTAGAAGAGCCCTGAATGCAATTTCAAAAGTTCCGTTTGTTATTGAGGCGTTTTCACTCTTGAAATACACACACGTCAAATGCTGTTTTTGAAACGAGTTTTCAAATTCAAAAGTGATACCGAGTATTTTTCTTGCTGTATCCCCTGTTGCTGTTATTTCGCACTGACCGGAACTGTCTTCTGCTGTAAAAACTACTTTAACGTTGACTAGATGATTTCCATCTAAATCAACAGAAGTCTTGCGAGAGCAATCGTTTTTGCAGTCCCGCGTCACTCCATCAATGACCCAGAAACAGTTATTGCATCTCTTTTCTAGATATACTGCTCTTAATTGAATCAATTGCAAATCCAAAACGCCAAACATTCTACTTCCTCCCCAGAACTCACATACAGTGGTTTTCAACAAAACTGGCATTTCCTTTTCTTCACTTCTTACTAATTCGTCTGTTATAATTTGAAAACGACTTGGAGCTCGACACTTGCCGAAAACCGATTTTGCAGATCTTTCAAGAGTAAAATTCAAAATTCGAATTGTTATCCCAGTCTTTAATATCCCTGGCGCTACCGGCGTAAAAGGAAGAGATTCAATGAATACTTGCATCGTATGTGGTGTATAGCAGTCTCGTAGCTCTATTTGAACGCTGTAGTTTGAATGAACATACGGCAATTTAGTATTCCGAAGTGTTTTACTAACTGGTTGATGAATCAGTTTTGCACTAAGCACAATTCCTTCAATAGATGTGACACGACCAATGAATGTACCTTCTACTAGTTCGGCTATACTCACTTTATTCCAGCATCCAGGATGACACTCTTTAAAGCGGGCAAGTAACTGGGGATTATCTACTTGAATGATTACAGATTTTTCGTTGCCAGAGTACTCTAGAATTTGATGCTTGCTCATCGATGTTTTAGTCTTGATGTTATAAAAACGATATACTTGACCTTCCGCTAATTCGTAGGTTAATGCAGGCGATCTATGAAAGGTAGCCACTGAAGTGACGTCGATTTCACTCCACAAAGATAGACGCATACAAGACTGGGATGCATTTTTGCGAGTTATCGGATTCATTGCCATAATCACTGCCTCAATAGGATGCCCTTTTATTCCTGGTTGTTTATGAGGAGGGATCCAATCCAAAACTGCAGGTTGCTCTAACAACTTCAAGTGGAAGCGAAATATCATGGAGCCCTCTCTGTCAGAAGTACATACATACTCTCCACGCCAAAGAGCCATATCATAAGGGCGATGCAACGTCATATCTGTTCCCGTTGATGCTTCGAAAGTGCTCCAATTGCCGAAGCACTCGACCACAACCACAAAACGAGAAATATAAACTGAATGACCTCCTGATTGAGCTGCTTGTGAATATACAACTCGGTCAGCATCGTTTATTGCAATTTCCATTTCACCGCTGCGATCCCGAATCAATAATTGACCTGTTTGAGGACACGTAGTAAGCGATGCGATGAGAAAACCGTGGGGAATCTTTAGCTCCTTCTCTGAAAATGTAAAACTTCCCAGATGATTGCCATACCTGAAGTGAGGTGCAAAAACTGGGGTTTTGGATAAAAACATCTCCATAGCGTTCACTGATCGCTTGAGCAACTGGTCTATAGATACTGCGAACGGCAATTCAAATGGAACAGAGAAAAGTTCATCTACCCGGAACAGCTGTTGAGGCAGCAGACTCTCTGTTTTTTGGTGTATGAACTCGCCAATAACGTTTCTCGATCGAATAACCATATCTTCTTCATGCAGCTCTCTCAAAAACGATAAAGTTTCGGTCTTGCATCCAATGGACTTGCCAAGCTGAATCAAATTGCTAAAAAACCAAAACAGCGATACCACACTACCTTTAGGAAGTTCCCTCTGTTGGGTTGCACTCATTTTAATACATATGCTACTATGGGATTTCAAATCCGACATTTTCAGGATAGTGACAGAACTTCGAAACGAGAGAACAAATCCTTGCAGTCTGCCATTCACGTGCAACAACATCGCATTGTCTACCCTTACCTTCGTCCCCACTCGGAGACCCCTCCCACCGAATTCAACAGGAGTGTGGGTGAAAAATACTTTTAGTCTTGGATCCCCATCAAGTTCAACCACGAAGGCCCCGACACGCCTAGTAATAAAGCCGGTATAGCTCGTAGGGTCCTCAATTTGTTGCCCATGACCGAGGGTGACTTCCGACATGGATGAGGTTTTCAGTATATTCAGTGGCCCGTATTTAACAGTCAAAAGCTTCGCATGTCTTATGTTGCTAATACTAAAAGTCATACCCGGCCGAAGCATGGGATGCCATGGCATCAACTCGGGTTTGTCTACCATTAAAAATTCATTTCCTTCATATGTTTCTAGCATCGATAGCAAAAAGTAACGCCCATCAATCAAAGGACTTACTGAAGCAACCTCCCAAAGTGATGATGCTTGGGTATCACTGGCAACAAATTCAAATCGCATGATCTCAACGTAACAATCAATCAATGTTGTGTCTTTGTTATCCGAGGGCCAAGAAGGCCATCGTCCATCGTGAATGAAATCGTTAGCATACGGTTCTTCGTCAGCATTTGAGATATCTGACTCACAATTGACAACGCCGCATCTGCTCCTCGCCCTAAAGAACGGCATCACTCGCCACTCACAAGCAACCAGCAAGCAATTAGGAGAGGCCGGTTGTGTTACGTGTTCAAATATAATTGGAATTCCAATATTTCCCGAATCGCTTTGAACCCCTTGTTTAAGACTCCCATCGACAAAAAGAGTAACACCCCAATCGGCCTTGGATGAAAACTCCAATCTTCCGAGAAGGCAATCAGAGTCACTTTCAACTATAGTTCCTCTGTTTAATACCTCTTGCATTGTTTTAGTTTCTCTGTCCAATATATCTGTTTTCTCCAATTTTTCCATCAATTGTTTCCCCAAGACATCCGTTCTTCTTCCCAGTGTTGTTCGCAGGTGAGGCATTTTAAACGCAGCTCCCGTTTTCAAAAGGCAGGTAGTTGTGACGCAGTTCCCATTTTCAAAAGAAAGGCAATTGTGACGCAGTTCTTGTCCACCCTCAACGAATCCTGGTTGATGGGTGTTGGTATCGTTGTTATTGCATGGCTTCCGCTAGCTGTAACATTAATGTATAAATTAGGATATTGGATTATTGCGATGTTTGCAGTCGCTACTTTTTGTATCGCTTGGAGGCCCTACTCGCATGATGATCAAAATAAATGTCTTGTGGAATTCACTTTCAAGAATCAGTATGACACCAAAGCCAACATCTTGCAAGGGATCACTCTGGGACCATGGCTTGAAATAATTATCACGCGCTGGAGATATATTGATTGGAAGGTTTATTGGTTCAGGTTACTTTATTTGTCCCTACTGGCCTTCATTAACTCCCTATTCGCGCTTTTCGAGTTTCTTGCTTTTGAAACGAAGGTTCAAGCTACGCCAATCGACGGATCCCCTGTGTTTATTCTCGGACATCCTCGTACAGGTACCACGCATTTGTTTAATTTGCTTTCAAAGGATACTGAAAGGTTCATCTTTCCAAATACGTTCCATTGCGGTTTCCCGAGTGGGATGCTGACATTGTCGAAACACAAACACTTGCTTTCTTGGGCTATAGACAGCACGCGTCCTATGGACAACATGGCTCTGGATTTTGATCAGCCGCAAGAGGACGAGCTGGCGTTGAACATGATGACAGCTGGAAGATCGCCTTACATGCCCCTCGTGTTCATGAACTGCGAACCAGAATTTAGAAAATACTTTTCGTTTGAATCTGCATCTTTAGAGGATAAAGAGACCTGGATCGATTCTTTCAAGTACTTTATGAGGAAAGTGACTTATGATTGGAGCCGAAGGACATCGGTTGGTAACAAACATCTGTTGCTAAAATCCCCGTGTCATTGCTCACGAGCATCACTGCTTCACCAGTTATTCCCCAAAGCAAAATTCGTCTACATTCACCGCAATCCTTACGTAGTATGGAAAAGCGCAGTTAATATGGCAGATACCACCTATTGGTATAGTTATCTTGCAAAACCCACCAACAATCAAATCTTGGAGTTCATCATGAATCAATATCAAGTTCTCTTCGAGGACTATATATCTGCTAGGAAATCCATTCCACCAGATCAGCTCATTGAAGTTTCCTACGCGGAGCTCACCGGAGACACTACCGCGTGTCTTCGTCGTGTATATCAGCATTTCAATTGGACTTCCTTCGAGTCGTTTGAACCACAATTGAATTCGTATTTGTCCAGTCTCAAGTCTTATACCAAAAATGATTTCACACCGTTAAAGTCGGATGTGAGTAAGTACATATACTCCCGTTGGAGAAGTTCCTTTGAAGAATTCGGATATCCCGAGCAAGAAGGCGCAGAGTAAACGAAAACTTATTCTTGTTTTAACCTAGCAATAGGAATATAATATGTGTCATTCCACCAGTATCGACGTTTCACACCGTCCCACGTGGATTCTGAATTTGCGCTGGAATCAATCTCACAGCCCACAAACTCAGTCCTAAAGCCTAAATTGGCGAGCTCCAATTCCACAACCTGCAAAACTTTTGAATCAAATGCAACAATTTCGGAACAAAACTACTTACCTGACACGCCACGCCATGAAAAAATATATTTCGAGGACACAGTCCGTTGAAAAACGAGTACACACCTCCAGAGGTCATATGATCCTTCAGAACTTGATGGAGTTCCTGCATGTCTTCGTAGTACTCCCCATATGTATCAAAAAATATCCCGTCAAATTTTCCAAGACCACTTATAACATCTTGCCAGCGCCCAAATACAATGTTTACTCCAGGTTTTTTATCCCAACCGTCATCTAGCATCTTTTGATAAACTTGCGGATGGGCTTCGATAATGGTATGGTTCTTGCATCCATACGCTTCTATACATGCATCGATTATTCCCATTCCAAACCCAATATTCAAAACGGAGCGATCAGAGCTCGGAACAACATCATCGCCTAGAGACCCTGAGCAAATCAACTTGGCATGCAATTGCATGAGGGGTGTCTCCCACTCCATCATCACAGCATCACCTTGAGGGTCCATCAATTTCTGCTCATCATTCGTATATTCAACTGAACTTTTCAAATATTCTTCATTGCTGGCTGGTCCTCGCTTTATCTTACGCTTTTGTAACAAAGTACCTAGAATCATCTCGGCTCTCACTCCTGCGTTCACTAATATCTCAACGATGTCAAATTTACCAGCATCAATGGCATATTCACCAGCGCATTTACCATTCCGATCAATTGCATTCCACGGAGCAGCATGCTCAAGTAGCAACTCGACCAACCCTTTCTCACCTCTACCAGCAGCTCTCATCAAAAGGCTCTCCCCAGTACTCTCGTCCTGAACGCCAGCATCAATGGCGCCTCTTTCGAGTTTATCTCTCAAATCCTCCTCCTCTAGAATTGCAAAAACATTCCCTGTCGGTCGTTTTGATTCAGGGGATGTGATTGAATCCCCATTGCGTTTCATTGCTGGATTTGGTGGTTTCTGATTAAGGGTCTACATAGGTCTGATCTGTACCTCGTTCCTTGCCAGGTCCCCCCGACACCAGTTGCCTGTCACCCTGAGTCTGTTTTTATTATTTTGCCGCTTGAACACTGCAGTACACTATGCTATATAAGCTACTGTTGATGAAACGAATTCTTATTCCAATTCTATTAGTTGGAATTGTCGTTATGTTAATTGGATTATATTCTGAATTGTTGAGCACAAGATCTTCAACGGTTCATGGTCCAGGATTCAATGTACTGAAAGAAAATCCCCAGGAAAAAGCAAATTCGTTGATGAATGCCATAAGCGCTGCTTATATTATACCTGAATCCGGAATTATCTCTGAAAATTTCACATCAGCTAATATGTTAATTAACTGTTGGCGATGCGATTTTGAAATTGATCATTCGTTTTTAGAAAGGTTGAACAAGAGCAATCTTACCAGAGAGGAATCCGCAAAGTTTTCAAACAGGCATATATTGGTGTTGGGTGATTCTCTTGATTCATATTTGATGGGAACTATGTGCTCATGCCCGAGGGATTCTGGTCCCGACCATAAATTTTCGAATGCAACTCAATGCGTAGAAGGAAAACCGCATATTGACAAATGCCATTTCAAAAACTATGACTTGCGAATCACAATTTTCAGAATATTTTTTGGGGTCTATCCGTATACAACTCACCATCCCATGATTAACGACAAATACCGGAAATGGTTCACAAGTAAATCAATGCCTGACAGCATGCCGCTGAAGAGCAGGTATAAGTTCTTACTGAACCAGTTTCTGTCGGAAGCCTCCGTTGAATTAACAAAACCCGATATCGTTGTCATTAACATATTTGCATGGGTCAAATTTCGATTTGCGTGGTATAAAAATGGTAAGCATGACATCGTTGATAATTCCAACTACGCTGGAGATATCGCGGTCAACTCTAGATTTTTAAAATCCTTTCACACCAATCTTTCTATTTGGTACGATGCAGTTGCAGACAAATGGCCAGATGCTATCATGACTGCACACACGCTAACCATGACACCGGCTTATCCTCATGGACGAGATAGAGAGCACCCTGCATATATCCGAGCAGGCAATGCTGTGGCCAGATCAGTAGCCTCAGAAAAGGGCGCAGCTATGATGGACTGGGAAAATATTCTTTCTTCATTCAAACCAGAAACATATCTTCGAGACGGTTTCCATCCCAACACGCAGTGCTACTCCATTTTCGCAACTCTATTCTGGGCTTATGCTGGAGCCATTTTTGAAATTTATTAATAAAGCATTTTTTTGCCCTGTTTTTTTACGTATCGTCTCCAAAAAAGGATGAGCCATGCAGCAATCAGTCCCACAATCGCAGGTATTTTTGCTGGAGCATCTGGAGTGATAATAGGTCATCCATTTGGTAAGCGTATTAGCAAGCTGCAGCATATATTCTAACGTAATTGTAAGACACAATGAAAACTAGAATGCAAGTTGGAGAGTCCATCACCGGAATATCGCTGTCATCATTGTACAGAGGTATTTTACCTCCTCTCATTACTGTTGGTGCAATTCAAAGTTTAAATTTTACCTTATTTGAGTCCTTCAAACGCTTTTTTCGCCAACGTTCAACCGAAAGGGATAGTGAGGCTTTTTATCTGACTCAGGTTTTTAAAGCAGGGAGTTTTGCTGGGCTAGCATTGGCATTGTTCACCACTCCTGTAGGAGTAATTAAGGTCCAGCAGCAGGTGAGTGAGTGAAACATATGAAGCCATGGGTGATTGACCGTGTTCACTAGGTTGCAACCCAAACTGGAATGTTTCGTTGTGCTGCTGGGCTGTACCGGAATCATGGGTTTAAAGTGTTTTATAGGGGCGTCTCTTGTGGTTTATTAATGGAAGGTTTCGGTCGCGGCATGTACATCTCGACCTATGAAGCAATGAAGCTCCGTCTAATGTCGGAAGATGACAGAGGCTTGACAATATCTCAGCTCGCTTCTGTAGAGACTGCCTTGTGGTAAGTCCAATCCTCAATAACGAACAAAACAATCTGAATTCGAACAGGGTGAAGATGACAGCGGCTATGCCTGCTGGTGTAGTAGGGTGGTTGTCCGTCTATCCTATAGATCTCATAAAATCTCGGATGATGCTCGATTGCAATCGCGAGAAGTTTCCAACATTGCGACAATGTGTTATGGCCACTTGGAATGAGGGTGGCTTAAAAAGAATGTATAGAGGTCTTGGTTTTTCTTTGGTACGGTCAGGACCCGTAGCTGTCGTTGTTCTGACAACTTATGAAACAACGAGAGAGTTTCTTGATAGAGTATTGGCCAAAGAATAATAATGCTTGGATCTGATAAGTGAAAATGAAATATACAGATTACTCTTTATCTGCTTTTTTAATAAGACAATACAAATTGGCATCTAGCTCGATGTTGGTCAGGGTTCTCTGATCGCCAACAAGTTTCATCAACAATCCCCCGAATGATGCATAAATGGCTACCCTATTGTCGCTTTCGTATTCGTATCTAAACACCTTGCCATGCATGCCGTAGTCGAACTTATCGAGAAGCGAGGGCTCCCCGCTCTGGTTGTAGAATCCAGTATCAGGCTTTCCCGACATGTCTAATGTGCTAGCCAGGGCCAGTGAAAACTTCTCTTTGGATTTCATAGGAAATATCTCAGACTGAATATCGATTACTAAATCCTCCAAATACGTGACTCCTTTCGCAAAGATCCTTGACACTATAAAAATGAGTACAAAGAAACTATTTCTTCAACCGACTTACCGTTCTTGAATTGTGTAGAACTCTTTCCTTTCAAATTCACTTCATTCACCTCAAAAATATCCTCAAACAAAATACTATTGCTGTCACTCATCCTTCTACCAACCACTTCAATCCAAATAGAAAACCGGAACGGTCCCCGCATCAAATGTGCGTTGCGATGCAAGTACATCCAAACAGCAGCTTCTTATTGATAATGTGTATTGTATTGATGGCATGCCTCAAGTGGATTACCCTATGCTGTCTTGCGTATCCTGGTCAGAAGGATGTTGAATCTGCAGTACATATAAAAATTACACCCGGTCGATGTCAAGAGGCCATGCACTTTCAGGAACAAGTTGGGGGACCTTTAATGCTAGCATCTTTCCCTGGTTCCGGTAATACATGGGCGCGTATCTTGATCCAAGAGGCAACTCGTGTTTATACCGGCAGTATTTATCATGATGAGAGTCTGGTAGATTATTTCAAAGGAGAACGCGTGAGGTACTCATCAGTATCCGTGGTAAAGACGCATTTCCCATGTCCGCAGTGCTGGGGCAATGTAGGACGGCTTAGCAGTGGTTTCAAGAAAAACAATATCGGAGCTATTTTCATCCTGCGCAATCCGTTTGATGCGTTTGTAGCCGATTTCAAGCGAAGGAACGCTCAGAACCATACAGGAAATGTAGATCCGTCTATTTTCTTGACGCAAGAGTGGAAAGAGTTCGTTATTAAAAGGACAGATATATGGACTCAGCATACCAAATACTATTTGCACTCCAAAGTACAAGGCAGACGATGGTTGGATGAAAAAGGTAAACCTGCATTTCTCATATATTATGAAAATCTGGTTCATGATTTTGAAAACGAGATTAAGTTGATGATGCATGAAATACATCTTCGACCTAACGAGATGTCCACCGAGGAGACAACATATTGTGCAATATTACAACACAGAAACAGAACAATGGGAGAAAAATTTCACCGGAAGAAGCCTGAAAAAAACATTCAAGCATTCTCGCAAATTCAAAAGCGAGCCGCATGTCATATTTTCGAATTTGAGCATATATGGCAAACTGCCATTTGGGGCAAGTGTTACTAATACAGTGTTTAATACAAGTATTATGGGAAGGGACTCAAGGTCGTGTCAAGACGCGGCTGATACGCTAAAACGGTGCTTAAGAGATAGCCAATGCGTCAAGGGTGGTAGATCGATGAAAGACTGCGTGAAGGAAGTAGACGAGTGCAAGCTGTATCGCAATGCATATGTTTTGTGTAAGCAAGACCAGTTTAACATGCGGAGCAGGATTCATGGAGTCAAAGGCACATGAGTACTTGAGTTTAACAAATATGAGCAACATGTAACAATAATCTTCAAGGTCCTGAACTAATAAAATAATTAATTTATTGTTGGAGTAAAAAAGAAGGCCTTCAAAACCCCGATAGTAGTTGGTCAATAAAACACATCTTTATTCTAGTAATAAGAAACTTCAATTACTCATATAAGAAACTTCAATTACTCCAATACTCACTTTAGATTCCGAGAAGCCAGAGAACCACGTTTTGGTTTAAAATGTATTTTGAAATCAAAGAGTAAAACACGAAAGACAAGGTACTCAACCTTCGCGGGGGGCTCTGTTTTGTTTGAAATATTCATTCTTTTGTTTATTAGTGTGATAGTCTCTGCTGTCGAGTGACTATGTCAAATAGAGCGGTTCCAGGATATCACACAAGGATGACCCGCTCTGGAGCAGCTCGCTATAAAGCTGAGACCTTAGCCGAGGAATCTCCAAAGGACTTGGGCGTCGATTTTTCCAACCACGCAAACGAGGAATTTTACGACTTGACGAAGAAGTCTAGCCGTTCTGTAACTTTGAATGATATAGTACTGGACACCGATCTTGAATCTACATCAGTCAAAGATTCTTTACCTTCAATTTCGAACTCTATTGGCCTACAGGAAGCGACGGGCTTAGACACATCTTTTCTTAGAGTTCCACCTACCAGCAAAGCAGCTTCAAGTTACCATACGGCACCTGTCGAAGTTATATATTCAGAAACGAAAGTCGAATTAGAAAGCGAAGAAGTTCAACAACCACCACGGATATTCATGGTATCTGAAGAAACAAAACCCGGTGATCACGAGTCCGCAGCTACGTTGAAAGTTATTTCGCAATCCGATTCAGGTGTATCTCGTGGTAAGAAGCAATCCGAAAAAGAAGCTAAACCAGTCGAGCCTGTTAAAAATGTTTCCATAATCATGAAGAAGAAACGCAAAAGTAAGCAAGCCGAGAACTATGCTGACAGTGAAATCCTCGATCCTGACTTGAAAAGAAGTATTGAAAACAATCAGAATGTCAACAATGAGCCATGCATAAACGAAAGTCGAACATCACCTCCGAAGCAAATAGATGAAAAGTCAAAAATCGATCCTAGGTTGAAATTTGGAAAAACCTGGCTGGATACGACACAACGGAAGCCAATATCCAACCATTTTAAATATGTGGAGATTCTGTGGACATCTGTGGGCAATCTTGTTAGCTGCAAGCGTCGAAAAACGCTATCGAAACATCGTAAATATGTGGACAAGCTGCGGAAACCTGTGGGCACATTTCTTAGTTGCAAACGCCAAAAACAAGAATCGCAACTGAACGAAATTTCAAAAGACTCGAAAATGATTTCCAACTTTTCTGAAAACAAGAAAACAAAACGGGAACATAAAAAGAAACCTGCAAAATTCAATAAATCTCAAACTCCTGATGCATCGAAATTCCAGATAGATTTACATAAAGTCGATGAAAAGCATTTTGATGAACAATTAAAAGGCGAATATCAGAATGAAAAACCAACAGATGTTGAAGAATATGAAAAATCGGAAGATTATGAGCCCATATTACCAGCAGCTCGAAATACCAAAGCAAAGGGATCTTCAAGTCTTAAGCAAAATGCTTCCAAACTTGCACAAATAAAAGCTGCAAATTTTTTAAAGAAACCTGCAAGTAAGAAGCCTAAACGATCTGCACGCAAAAACGATATCGACTTGACTATTATACGAGATACGCTGTTGCAGGATCCCTTTAAGTACAACGCGAAGATGTGCGTATTTGCCGGTAAGTTGTTGCAATTTACAATGAGTTTGTTCTCATGCCCCTATAGATCATTCGAAGAGCACGAACTGCGTGGATAACCCTCAATGTCTTTTTGGTCTCGGTGAACGTGATCGTGGAATGTGGAGCAAAAACCCAAATTTCGCAAGTATATTAGGACCCGAACCAACAGCTGTCGTCCGTGACTGTGAGACAACCCCAGCAGGACTGCAGAACTTGGGGGCCACGTGCTATGTGAATGCACTTATTCAGAGCATGTTCATGAATCCACGCATTAGACATTTTGTATTCGAATGGAAGGCTACAGGAACTGGTGGAGATCGACACCTTACTGAGCTTCAAAGAATATTTGGATTGTTGCAAAGCGGGATACGCGCAGTGCACGATCTATCGACTTTCGTAGCTCAGTTGGAATTGGAGACTCATGTTCAACAAGACGCACAAGAGTTTAACAACCTACTACTTAATTTGGTGGAACGAATTGCACTGGGGAGTCAAAGCGACCCGCTGAATAAACTAGTCGGTCTCTTTCAAGGTACTCAAGAGTATGTCACACGTTGCACCAATTGCGAAGAGGAGTTTAAAAGAAGTGCCACCTATTTTGAGCTAAATCTTCAAATAGCCGGGTTTTCGGACCTATCTTCCAGTTTGAGAGAATACGGAGCAAACGAGGAAATGTCGGGTCATAATCAATTTGAATGCTCAGTTTGCAACAACCAGAAATTTGATGCCGTCCGTCGGACCCAGATAAAAGTTCTTCCGGAGATTCTCAATATCCAGCTGATGCGTTTTGTTTACGATTCGAAAATGTGTGCGAAAAAGAAGATCAAAGATCTAATCGACATTCCAGGATATCTTGATTTCAATGATTTACAGACAATTCTTGATCCCAATTTAGCCAAACAACAAGATAGCTTGAGGTATAACTTGGTAGCTGTGTTGAATCACAAGGGTCCTTCTGCAGAGGTGGGTCATTATACGGCTGATGTTCGGAATCCCAAGGACAATGGGAATTGGTGGACTTTAGATGATGAAAAGGTATCGCCATTAATTATTTCAGATCCTATCGCCTTTAAAACCCGGAATGCATACATGGTGGTTTACCAGCGGGAGTCATCACCTAGAGCGATAAAATCCAGGATCCCTGAGAGAGTACAGCGTGACATTGCTGCAATGAACGCATCGGTTGATAGTGAAATAAAAACTTATGAAATTCTGAAATCTCAGCTGCTAGGGGAGATTGAATCTCGGAAGGAATTTTACAAACGGTGTTACCATCAGAACGAGGGGGGGCAGCATTTTTGGGTTCCAACCGAGTGGTTAGCCAAGTGGGTTCGAGGATTTGACGAGACAGCTGCAACTAGAAACAAACGGACGACAGAGGTTAAGATTATGGATGATATTTCAGAAAATGTCACAGTAGTGGATCTTTCTGCAACGAGTGCTGATACTGATAAGGCACGAAATGTTTCCAAGTGCGAAGAAATTTCTGAAGTATATGCAACGCCTTTGGATATGCAGGTAGAGGTCCCAGTACGTATTCCTAGCCTTGTTGAGGTTTCGGAATCGAAAGAAACATTTTCGAGTGGTAAATCAGCAGGCAAGATTGGGGCGGTCTCTGTCATCGATGAAGTACAAACGAAAGAAACATTTTCGAGTGGTAAAGCAGCAGACAAGATTGGGGCGGTCTCTGTCATCGATGAAGTACAAACGAAAGAAACATTTTCGAGTGGTAAAGCAGCAGGCAAGATTGGGGCGGTCTCTGTCATCGATGAAGTACAAACGAAAGACTTGATGTCGGAAATGCCATCTGTTCTGCATGTCGAAGAAATCACCCCAAATCCTGATACTGTTTCAGAAAACATACCACGAGAAGCAACAAAAAAGGAATGCTTCCTGTTTTCCGAGGCTCCAAAAATTGAGCCTATATTTTGCAATATTCACGACTTGTCTAAAATCTCGTTGAGAGGGATTGCCCTTATGAAACGAGTTCCTCGGAATTTGCTAGTTAGCATCTTCGACTCTTGTCGCGTTGCTGGTGATGATTCTATATTAGTTCCCAGCTCAGAAGAGACTGACTGTAAAGAGTGCGTAGATGCGTTACGAGCAGGTTTAAGTGGCAAGATGGAAGAGGTGTCAGCATATGGTCGATTAAAGAGCATTTTTGAAGAACCATTTCTCAAGAAGGAAGCAATCGGCGATCTTGGAAATTATTTTTTCATCTCTAGGGAATGGATTCGTACCTGGCAAAAGCTAAGCGCAAAGAACCTAACTGCGACCCGCAGCATAGTCGAACAACTGGTTTCGAATAAAAAGCGAAACAACGTGGAAATTGTCCCTGTACTCCTCGCCAATAGAGTGGCACAAATTATTGCGAAGGATGTGAACAGTGCTATCACTTGTTCGCACGGAAACATGATTGGAAATCCAACGAATAGACGTCTCCTACGCGGTGAAGACTGGCATTTCATCATGAACTATCTAGACAGTAAAGAGTCTCGAATCTTTACAGGCGATACGGAAGTTTGTCCAGAATGTTTAGCTGAGATTCAACTAGGAAAAGACCAAGAAAAAGAACTTAATGTATCGAAACTATCGCAGATGAAACATCGAGGACATAAGGGCACATTGAAGGCGTTACAGAATAGGCGACAAGGCATGCCTACTATGCGAAACTCTTGTTTAGAACCTGGTTCCTATTTCCTGGTCCCCCGGGCGTGGATGTCCCAGTGGCGGATGTACTTGTCTCCTAGAGGATCGCAGGAACCTGGGAATCTCGACAAATGTATCCAGGACCGAATGCGATGTACAGAGCATTCTCTCTCGCTTGTTCATCCTCAGTTGAAAATGTGGCTTGACTGCGAAGATTCTTACTTGGCCAAGACCCTATTCCCAGAGAGCATTCGGTCTAACAACGATACTTGCAACAATTACACAGAGATAGTTTCAGAGAAAGAATGGGAAGCTATCAAACACTTTTATCCATGTTCTTCTCCTTGTAAATTGATTTTGAAAACAAACGCAAATGCCGCTGAACCTGCACTATATGAAATGGAACCTGCACTCTGTATCATATGTATGGAAAAAACCCGAAGTACCCACGAATTCGAAATCAAACATTTTGAATATGGGGAAATTCAGATACGATTGACACCAGCAGGATGTCCCAATCCGGACGAGAAAAGGACCCGACCTCGCAGGGCCGCTAGAACGGTTACTGATCAGTCTGTTTTTGTTAGCAGTACTACCAGTGTGCGAGATTTGAAACTTTTACTGATGGAACGTGGAGTGGTGCCTGAAGGATTGGATCCCAATAATATCCAACTGTATCACAAGGGAACACACCTGCGTGATATGTCTGCAACGATGGAAACTGCTGGAGTGACCATTGGATCGATGTTGTCCGTTCAAATGGTTGAAGGAGAACCAGGTGATGGTTGGGAAGACATCAGTGAAACGTGTAAAGGTCAAGCAGGATTCAAAGGTACTGCCTTGTTCGCATAATTCATATTGATTTTATTTATTGGAAAGACGATTTAACAGCATTTGCAGCTCTGGCACCTGTTCTAATAGCAGAATGAACTGTCATGAACGCATGATCGTAGTCAGTAGCCTCTCCTGCAAAATGCAAAGTTTCATTGTACTCTGATCTTCCTAAAATCCTCCTTGTATCGACATTTTCGAAAATGGAAGGGAACGAATATCCACCTCGTATAAATGGAACTTTGTCCCAATCAAAAACAACCCCCCCCGTAAACGCATCAGTTGCAGGTACTTGGTTGTTTTCATTGCTGAAAATACGATTCAACTGATCCAAAAATACCTGAACGGTTTGTGCTTGGGTCAAATTCATGAGTTCGTTTGCAAACGTGGACGAAGCAAAACCAACTAAGGTGAATCCCGACGCTGTGGTACAGTCGTCAGATAATGGTACACCGTCTGCGTCCTCCAAATGTCCTACATTCTTTATCCAAAACTCAGGAACCAAGCAATCAGCACAAATCATGCCATGTAAATCAGATGGCCAGAATCTGGTTTTGAACCTCATCACAATTTTTAAAGCTGAACGAATTCCAATACTTTCTATAGCTTCCAATTTATCCTCATGCAATGGAGGCTCAAATATAATTCGTTCTTTCGCGGCGATCTTTAAAACCGCCACTGGCACCGTGACTATGACATGCTTGGCTCTGAATATCTTCCTCCCTTGGCTAGTTTGTGTTTCGACCTCAACAGGATAATCCCCATCCACCTGCTGAATCCGAACGACAACAGAATGCAGTCTGATATCCAACCCATCTGCAAGGTGCTGAACAAGAGGAGCAAATGACTGTGCCATTCTAAAATCAGAATCCCCACCGTCTTCATCCCAAAGAGTTTCCAACCTGGAACTGATGCCACACGACAAAAGTGATATAGGCCCCCCACATGTGTTCGAGTAGCCTGCCTCTGCCAGAGCCATTGCCCGTCTAGTGAGTCCCTAAATAACAACAAACTATTAGAGTTGGCAATGTACTCAAGTGGTACTCACGTGAGCTTGGAGAAAACTCTTCACATTCCTTGTGTCGCATTCAGGAAGTTCGGAGAGGGCGTCAAGGGCCGAATCAAGGGCTTCTAAGTCACTGTCCTCTTCATCAAATCTGATTAATTTGTTTTCCTTACCGAAGTAGTAATACCCTGCACCGCCATCAGGAGCTGCACTTTCCGAGGGACCACCATCGCCCTGAGCCCATGTGAATATTCTACGCAATGGCCACGCATGCTCTCTCGCCAAGTCATGCAACAGCGTCTTGTCGCCATGCACAAATTCCGCACCGAGATCTATCGCTGCACAGATCTCCTTCTCCGATAAAGTCGCTTCGCCATGTACGTCGACAAACGATCCAGAGCAATTGTCATGGAGCATAGGGTGGTAGGACGTTCTGACTCTGCCGCCTTTGTAACCATTGGCTTCCAGAACTACAACGGAGATTTCTTTTAGTTCATGGCCTGCAGAGAGACCGGCAACTCCACCGCCAATCACCAAACAGTCCACCAACTCCATATAAATGTTGCAATGGAGGGGGGGGGCTTCATTTATTTTTGAAAATACTGGTAGTGCTTTAAAAAAATCGATTTTTGTTGCTTTAAAAAAAATCTGTCTTACAGGCTTAATGGGATCTCGCTTTTCAAAACAAATTTTTAAGAGTTCCTCGTTGACAAAGTTATATTCAGGGCTTTCCAACGGATGTATATCGTTTTTTGATAGCTTTGCA
>Ga0105054_10000962_pt1 | contig 47100 bp, 41 predicted proteins | sample BON02_FD_78091 | JGI IMG/M metagenome (GOLD analysis project Ga0105054, IMG submission 78091) | Freshwater microbial communities from Lake Bonney liftoff mats and glacier meltwater in Antarctica - BON-02 (megahit assembly) | ecosystem: Environmental > Aquatic > Freshwater > Ice > Glacier...
CGCTTCCTCAACTGGACAAAATTCAGCAACAAATTCAGTACAAAATTCTAGTACACCTTTAGATTCAAAAGGAAAAGCAAATTTAATCGAATCGGTAAATTCATCTTACACTGATCAAGTAGCGGCTATTTCTAGTAATGGATCCTTGTCAGAAAGTGAAAAGTTACAACAATTGCAACAAGCTGATAAATCACTTTTAACTTCTTTGAATAAGGAAATCTCAAGTGTTGAATCTGCTTTGAAATCAAAACCAAATGATGCTGTTTTATTGAAAAAGTTAGTTGATTTAAAATCGGTACAATCTGAAACACAATCGAAAATTGATAGCAGAGAGTCGTTGATTTCTAATGCTTCCACAACTGGACAAAATTCAGCAACAAATTCAGTACAAAATTCTAGTACACCTTTAGATTCAAAAGGAAAAGTAAATTTAATCGAATCGGTAAATTCATCTTACACTGATCAAGTAGCTACTATTTCTAGTAATGGATCCTTGTCAGAAAGTGAGAAGTTACAACAATTGCAACAAGTTGATAAATCACTATTAACTTCTTTGAATACGGAAATCTCAAGTGTTGAATCAGCTTTGAAATCGAAACCAAATGATGCTGTTTTATTGAAAAAGTTAGCTGATTTAAAATCGGTACAATCTGAAATTGGAGAAAAAGTTTCTGCTCGAGAAGTTGCGATTACTAATTCAAGGATTACGAATGGTACAACCGTTTCTTCAACAAATAGTTCTACTTCACTTGATTCTAAAACTAAAGCGAGTTTAATTGAATCTGTTAATTCATCGTATGATGATAAAATTGCTCAGATAAATGGTTCTACTTCTTTATCAGGATTTGAGAAATTAACTCAAATTCAAAAAGCAGATCAAGAATTATTAAAATCAATTTCTGATGTTGTTAGCAGTCTCGAAACTTCTTTAGCTCAAAATCCAGCTAATATATCCTTAGCTAAAAAAATAAAAGATTTGAAATCAATTCAATCTGAATTAGAACTTTCTGTAAAATCAAGAGAAGTACAAATTTCGGCAAACAATTCTTCACCATTGGTTTCTATTCCTTTGGATGAAAAAACAAAAGCTTCAATAATAGAGACTGTAAATTCGTCTTACAACGAAGAGGTTTCGAAAATTAATTCAACTACATCTTTTTCTGAAAATGAAAAGTTAACTCAACTACAAGTAGTAGATAAATCATTGATTTCTGCTTTAGAAAAAGCAATTGTTGAAGTTGAAGCTAATTTGAAGAAATCACCAGATAATCTTTCTTTTAAGAAGAAAGAAGCTGAATTAAAAGCGGTTGTCTCAGATGTTAAGGAAACAATGACTACTCGTGAAAATGTTTTATCTTCAAGTAATCAGCCGTTATCAGCAAAAGCTAAAATAGATTTAATAGATGGTTTAAGTCCGATGTATTCTGTGAAAGTTTCAGAAATCAATAAAAATTCATCATTGTCTACAACTGAAAAACGTATTCAATTGCAAAAGTCTGATAAAGAGTTGATTGCGTTGATTGATAAAGAAGTACTTGCATTAGAGAATAATGTTAAAAATAACAACGACCCTCAGTTGATAAAAGATTTAGCAGATTTAAAATCAGTAAAAAAAGAAGTAGAAACTGCTGTAATTGAAAGAGATAAATTATTAAATGGGACGACAAATTCACCTATTTCATCATTAACTGCGAAGGAGAAAGAAACGTTGATTGAATCCATAAATTCAAGTTATAATGAAAACGTTGTGGCTATTAGAATGAATACTAAATTATCAGAGGCCGAAAAAAATTCTCAACTAATTGAAGCTGATAAAAAACTTTTAACAGCTATTTCTAGTGAGCTATCTAAAGTTGAATCTTCTTTGAAAACCAATCCTTCAGATCAAACTTTAGTAGATAAAGTTGCTAATTTAGAACGAATCAAATTGGATATAGAAGCTGCTATTACTGACAGAGAATTGAGTCTAGCTTCAGTTTCTTCTAGTAAACCTGTTGATGCTAAAGTTAAAAGTGATATTATTAAATCAATTAATTCCAAATACGATAAAAATGTAGTTGCAATTAATAACAATAATGAACTTTCAGTTACAGAGAAATTAGATAAGTTACAAACTGTTGACTATTCATTGGTTGAAGGTTTGAAGAAAGAAATTTCAAGTATAGAAACAGCGTTAGCTAAAAATAGTACAGATGCTGTTTTGATTCAAAAATTAGAAGATTTGAATGCTGTTAAATCAGAAGTTGAAAAATCAATTGCATCTAGAGAATCTGTGATTGCTTCTTCAAGTTCATCCCTTGATGCTAAATCCAAAGCTGAATTGATTGAAACGATTAGCTCTAGTTATAATGAAAAAGTTTCAGTGGTAAAAGAAAATACCTATTTATTAGATTCTGAAAAACAGCACCAACTACAAACATTAGAACAAGAACTAAAAATTAAGTTAGAAGAAGAAATTGCTTCTTTAGAAAAAACACTTCAAAAAGATCCTTCGAATCCTTTAAATCAACGTAAATTAAAAGGATTAAACGAAGTGAAATTAGATATTGAAAAGTCAATTTCTTCAAGAGAGAAAATTATTTCACCTTCCGAAGTAGATCACGCTTTGGCTTCTAAGTCTCAATTAATAGAAACGTTTAGTCCTGATTATAATGAGAAAGTTGCGGATGTAAAAGGGCACGCGATTAGAAGTCAGGTTGAAAAATTGGAAGAACTTCAAAAATTAGATACCGAATTAGTTGCATTGATTGATGCAGAAGTAATAAAAGCAACAGTCGCTGCCAAGAAAAAATCGAAAGATGAAGTTTTGAAAACTGCAAAATCAGATTTAATAGAGTTACAGACGTTAGCAAATACTGTTATTTCTGAAAGAGCAAAAGAAATCGAAATGTTGAAATCGAATTCGGTAACTGAATCACAGAAAAATGAATTAATTGCGAATGTAAAACCGGATTATGCTTCGATAATTTCAGATATCAGTAAAGCTAAATACGATCATGCTAAAGAACTTCAAGAATTAATTAAAGAAGAAAATAGTTTATTGTCTAAATTAGAAGTTGTTGAAAAATCTATTTTTACAGAAGTAAATTCCTCTCCTCAAGATGCTGCTTTAAAAACAAAATTGACAGTAGCGATTTCTTCTAAAATTGATAGTCAAAATAAAATTGATGATTTAACAAAACAAGCTGAAACATTAGAAGCACGTGATATTGATCAAACGGCTTTGATTTTTAAAATAGATCCTACTTTTGAATCAGATGTTGCGAAGTCATTAGCGTCTTCCTCTTCAACTAAATCAAAAGATTTAGCGAATAGAGAAGTGAGTTTACAAGAAAAAATCCAAGCCCATATTACTGAAAATAATGCTAAGATTGCCACTTCTTATAGTTTAGAGTTAGCAGCTGAAAATCAAATTTTAAATCAGAAATTAAAAGAAAGTACAATTAGAAATCAAAGCTATAACAAAGGAGTTATTCCTTCGAATGATATAGCGCTAGATCCAAAATCGTTAGAGTTAAGAATTGAAGTCTTAGGTAAATCAGCAAGTGAAATAGCGGTAGAACACTTCACAATCGAAGATTTACAAGCGCAAGAAAATGTTGTTTTATCGTATATAGATCTGTTGACTGCAAGAATTGAAAAAGTAAACAAAGAAGTGATAGCAAATAGTTCAGATCAAAAACTTTTAGATCAACAATCGTTGTATGAAACTGAATTAAAAATTACGGAAAATAAAGCAAAAAGTATTACAGCGAAAATTGAAAAATTAGAAAATTCTACTAATAATAAATTATCTAGTCCGGAGTTAACTCGTTTAACAGATGAAGAAAATTCTTTGAAAAAACAATTAGACAATGAAGCTTTATCTAAAAAGGAAAAAGTAGCTTTAGAAAAACTACTAACGAAAGTTCAAGTATCTAAAAGTATTGAGTCGAATAAATTAATTACAGAAAATTTAGTTGTTCGTAAAACTGAAAACGACCAAAAATCTACTCAATTAAAACAATTAGCAGGGACTTCTGAGATTTCTAAAGTTAGTGTAGATTTAGCAAATTCTCAAAATACTCGATTAACTGCAGAAGCAGATGCTTTAGTTGTGAAATCAGTTAAAACGAAAGATCCAATAGCAAAAAATGAATTATTGACACAAGCGATAGAAAAACAATCTATTGCAGATGAGATAGTTCAAGTTGCATTAGAAGAAAATGCGACAAGATTAGCGATTAAAAATGAAGTAAGTACTTTAGATACTAAAGAAGATTTAGAACAAAAAAAGCGTAAGTATTCAATAGAAATAGGAGAGATAACTAACGAAATTGATTCTTTAACAAATTTGATTTCAGGAATGAAACCTAAGAAAACAGTTGAATTAGTTAAAAAGAAAGAAGCTTTAGAAGTTGAGAAAGGTTTAACTGAAAAACAATTAGTAGATGTTGAAAAACAATTAGCTGAAATAAAACAGACACCTACAACAATTAGTGCTAGTGCATTAGAGGAAACGGTTTCAGTGAATGAAGAAACAAGATTAATAACTTCTAAAGATTACTTAGAGTATTCTATCAATGCAAATAAGGCGTTGAGAATTGAAGGTCAAATTCTTGAAAATGAAAAAGTATTGGATGAGAAGCGTCAAATTGCAAAAGAATTAATTGCTTTATCAGTTAATAAAAAATCAGCTATTGCAGACTCAGATGTAAAACAAAGTATTCAGAATGTAAAAGTTGTAGAAGAAGCAATTAAATCACTTAAAGTTGAATTAGCTGATAAACAAATCATTACAGACAATCTTCTTGCTAAAAACCCGAATGATGCTTTACGAATGCAAAATCTAGTTAAAAGAGGGGTTGAACCAGAATTCAATGAAACACTTGCTTTAATTGAGCAACAAAGAACTCCAGCAGTAGGATTGATAGTAGTTGAACCTAGCACGCCTATTAATACGTATTCAGAGACTAATCCTATTCCTGTGGATGTTAAAAATCCAGCAGGCTTAGTATATAGAATTCAAGTAGGGGCGTTCTCAAAACCAATTCTTCAAGATATGTATAAATCCTTCAATCCAGTTTCAGGGGAGAAATTACCTAGTGGAGTTACCCGATACATGGCAGGTTATTTTAACAATAGCACAACAGTAGACGAGGCATTTGGTCAAGTTAAAACATTAGGGTATAGTGACGCGTTTATTGTTGCTTATTGTGATGACCAAAGGATTTCAGTTGCTGAAGCTAGAAAGTTAGAAACCACAGGTCAATGTGTATCTACTGAGAGTAGAGAGTTTGTAATTGCAATGTCAAAAACAGCTACAAAAGCTCCTGTAAATGTGAGTGATTTATCTTATAATCAAGCGCCAGGTGCTGCTAAAGCGATTGCTGTTGAGGCATATTTAGGGTTGTTTTTCACTGTTCAAATTGGAGTTTACAACAAACCAGCCTCTTCTAATCAATTGAAAAATATTGATCCAGTAGTTTCTAAAAGATTATCGAATGGTCAAATACGTTATTCTTCTGGAATGTTTACTTCTGTAAGTGCTGCTAAACCTAAAAAAGGAGAGGCTGTTGCTAAAGGTGTGAAAGACGCGTTTATTACGGCTTATTATAAAGGTGAACGTTTAACATTGTCTCAAGCTGCAGCTGTATTGAAAGAAAATGGTACTGGTGTCTTAGAGAAAATTGATGCTGAAATGTTAGCATCAGTAAGTAATAAAGAGTCTGTTTCTGCAAAAGAAAATGTAGTAGCAACTTCAACTAAAGCTTCGAAAGATGAAGTTGCTTCTTACAACAAAGCACCAGGTGCAGTAGCTGCTAAAGCGGTTGAAGCTCACTTAGGTTTGTTTTTCACTGTTCAGATAGGTGTTTACAGTAAGCCAGCATCTTCTAAATCATTGAATTACATCACGCCATTGATTACTAAGAAGTTACCTAATGGTCAGTTGCGTTATTCTTCTGGAATGTTTCAATCAATTGAAGCTGCTGAACCAAAACGTAAAGAAGTGTTAGTTAAAGGTGTACATCACGCATACATTACTGCTTACTATAAAGGAGAACGTATAACTTTAGCGGAAGCAAAAGAATTACTTGTTGTAAATGGTGACGGAATTCTTGAGAAATTAGATAAATAGTTTTGAGTGTAAACTTTAAATGGTTTACTTTTGTAAAATAAAAACACACACAGCAATTATGACACACACAGAAATTTGTACTGAAGAATTGATATTAGAGGAATTAGTAGATCAAAAAGACCTTATTGTATTCAACGATGATGTGAACTCGTTTGATCATGTAATTGCAACATTGATAAAAGTTTGTAAACACACTGAAATTCAAGCGGAACAATGTACTTGGATTATTCATCACAAGGGTAAATGTCAAGTGAAAAGAGGGCAGTATGAAAAACTTGAACCTTTGTGTACTTCTTTATTAGAAAAGGGACTTTCAGCAGAAATTCAATAATTTTCAATAAAAGAGTTGCAAATAAAGAAAAAAGCACTATCTTTGCACTCACAAAAGGCTTCGTAGCTTAACTGAATAGAGCACTACATTACGGCTGTAGAGGTTATAGGTTTGAATCCTATCGAGGTCACAAAATAGAAAGTCAAATAGTTGTTTATCAATTGTTTGGCTTTTTTGTTTCCCCACATGTTCCCGACAACTTTAAAAGTTGATAAATTGTATTCGAATTACTGGTCTAGCCCCCAATTAATCGGACTTTTTTCTTTTTAGATTAAGTAAACTATTCGCCTAGTACAGCTACTCCCCAGGAAATTGACCTGACCCCTTTTATTTAATTTTCTTGATTTCATTTTTAGTGGACAAAGGTTTTGGAAGCAAGTAAGTGTTGGCATCACACTCTGGACAATTCCTCTTTTTGCATTTTACTTTCTCACAAGCGACTTTGAATTTTGGAAAGAGTTATCCGTTTTTTTTTATGCAAGCAGCATTCGTAACCTTTGGTGGCGCATATATGGTTTTACCTTAAGTAGCACAAGTAAGTGTAGAAAAATTCAACTGGTTAACCAACTTACATATGATAGACGGGCTTGCGCTTGGCGAGACAACTCTTGGACCTTTAATAATGGTACTTGTTTTCATTGGTTTTATGGCAGGGCATAATCATTATTATAGCTCACTTGCAATGGGAACACTTGGACTTGTAACAACAATATTTTATACATTTCTTCCTTGCTTTCTTTTCATACTTATAGGAGCGCCTATCATTAAGCGGATACAAGAAAACAAAAGAGTAAAAGAAATTCTCGCACTTGTAACAGCCGCAGTAGTTGGTGTTATTCTCAACTTGACAATTTATCTGATAACTCATTAACACGACGAACAGAAGGATAGCACATAACACAAAAGGCTTAAATACTGATTATCAATAGTAAAATAGCAATTTTCGGTTCAAAACTCTATTAACCAGTGCTTCGACAGCCATACACAGCTTTATTATAGGTTTTCAATAAATTTAGATATCATAGAAATAGATTCCAGTGAAAAGTCATAATCTATTTTTTTTAGAATTGACTTTTTTACACAAAATTTATTACTTTTAGATTGTAGTATTACGATGGAGGGTGGCCAATCTTTGGTTTAACAAAACCTTTAAAAAAAGTCGGAAAAAGTGCAAATAAAACATTTTAAAACAATATGACAATTTCAATAATCATAGCAATATGTTTTCTTCTAATTATTGCATACATATTTGACATAAGTTCTTCAAAGACTAAAATACCATCAGTAATATTATTACTCATAGTAGGTTGGGCAGTAAAACAAGGGACTGATATGTTTCATATTTCAATTCCAGATTTGACACTCATATTACCGATGCTTGGTACGGTTGGTTTAATTTTAATTGTCTTAGAAGGCTCATTGGAATTAGAATTGAATAAGTCTAAAATCCCACTCATAGGTAAAACAGCACTAATTTCTTTTATCCCTATGTTAATTTTCAGTTTCGGACTTGCTTTTGCATTTCAACATTTTGGAAATGTTACTTTCAAAATAGCACTTGCTAATGCAATTCCATTTGCGATAATTAGCAGTGCCATTGCTATTCCAAGTGCACAAAACCTTCTGTCAAAAGATAAAGAATTTGTGACTTATGAAAGTAGTTTATCTGATATTTTTGGTGTCATTCTTTTTAATTTCATCACACTTAACGACAAGTGTGATACAAAGTCTATTGGATATTTTACTTTACAACTATTTATAATTTTAATCATAACATTTATAGCAACATTAGGTCTTGCCTATTTATTAAGCAAAATAAAACACCCTGTAAAATTTATTCCAATCATTTTAATGATAGTGATGATTTATTCTATTTCTAAAATTTATCATTTACCTGCCTTGATTTTTATTTTACTTTTTGGATTGTTTCTTGGCAATCTTAATGAACTAAAATCCAATAAATTAATTCAAAAACTTCATCCAGATGTTTTAATCAAAGAAGTGCATAAATTTAAAGAATTAACAACTGAAATCACTTTTTTAGTAAGAGCATTATTTTTTCTTTTATTTGGATATTTAATTCAGACAAATGAATTACTGAATTCCAAAACAATAATTTGGGCTATTGGTATTAGTGCAGGAATTTTTGTTCTTCGATATATTTTGTTAAAATCCTTCAAACTAAATATAAAACCTTTGCTTTTTATTGCTCCAAGGGGTTTAATAACAATTTTGCTTTTTTTAACAATTCCATTGAATCAAACAATGGACTTGGCAAACAAATCACTAATTATTCAAGTTATTATTTTGACAGCTTTAATAATGATGTTTGGACTTATGACAAATTCTAAAAACAATTTAAAAACAACAGGAGAAGCTGACTAAAATTAAAATGTAAACAACTAACAAACAAACACTTATAATTAACTTCCAATTTCAATCACAATCAATGCTTCCTAAATTTGCATAAATATAAATTTATGGATCGGAAAAATCAACTGTATTTAACAACCCATTGAAACTTCACATCTCAGCCACTAGTTCCATTTAACGCTTCAAACTATTTATTTTTCGCATTCTCAAAAATCGTTTTAGTTTATCGGGAATAAAATCTTGATAGGAGACAGAAACTGAATATGTGTGAATCATACAACTCATCCCTAAAGTTGTGCAATATTTCCTTCTTTTAATTTCTAAACTTTGTATCACATTGATTTAATGAAATACAATATGAAAAACATATCAGTTGCCTTGATTCCCCCTGTGGTTTTGGTTGGAATTGTATTATCGAGAGGAGACTGGTCCTTATTTGAAAGTTCCTTAGATATTGCGTTGGTAAATGTTATTGGCATCATCCTCGGCTCTTTTTAAATAATTCAAACATATAAAAACAAATAAAAACAAAATAATATGAAACAAAGTATAAATAGCTTAATAGGCTACACCATTAAAGGAACAGATGGTGAAATTGGAAAAGTAGAAGATTTTTACTTCGACGACCGCACTTCAACAATCCGATACATAATTGTAAAAACGGGAGGATGGTTTTCCGAAAAAAAAGTTTTGATTTCGCCCGAAGCATTTCAAAAAGCTGAAACAGAATCAGAAACTTTTTTTGTAAATCTTACTCAAGAAAAAATTAAAAACAGTCCTGATGTTGACACAGAGAAACCCGTTTCTATTCAACAAGAAGAGTCGATGCGTGGGTACTATTTCTGGCCTGGATATTACGGAGATGGAATGTATGGACAGGGCATGTGGGGCTATCCTCTAATTGAAATTAGGTCGAAAGATAAGGGCACTGAAAAAATAAAAGCAACAGAGCATGAGGCTGATAATCCATTTCTGAGAAGCATACAAGAAGTTACAGGTTATGAGATTCATGCAATGGATGGTAACATAGGCGAGGTGATAGATTTTATTATTGATGATGCTACTTGGAAAATTCACTTTCTTGTTGTGGATACTGGTAACTGGTTTTCGGAAAATAAAGTGCTTATTTCTCCAAAGTGGATTAAAAATGTGAATTGGCAAGAGCAAAACGTTACTATCAATCACTCAAAGGAAGAAGTGAAGAACAGTCCCGAATATGATTCTTCACAACCGTTAAACGATACGTATGAGCATTCCCTTGATAATCATTACGGAAATTCAATTTATCATTAAAATGAATTATAAAATGAAAAATTACTTATTTATTCTACCATTAGCAGCATTCATTGTTGGATGTTCAAATAATAAAACCTTTACTTTAAAAGCGGCGGCTGGTATTATGTCTAAAAACAGTAGCGATGCTTCTGGCACTGTTACTTTTATTGAAACTGATGGTAAGGTAACTATGACTGCTAATATATCTGGATTAACGCCTGGAAATCATGCTATTCATATACATGCTGTAGGAGATTGTAGTAAAGATGACGGAAGCTCTGCAGGAGGGCACTGGAATCCAATAAATGTAGATCATGGGAAGTGGGGTAGTACACCTTTTCATAATGGAGATATAGGCAATATACTAGCAGATGAAAATGGTATCGGGACAATTAGTAGAAAAACTGATTTGTGGTGTATCAATTGCGCTGATGAAGCTAAAAACATTATAGGAAAGGCTATAATCATCCATGAAGGCTCAGATGATTACTCTTCACAACCTTCTGGTGCTGCAGGTGCTCGAATTGGTTGTGGAGAAATTATACAACAATAAAAACTATTACATTAACTTGAATTACTCACCCAATTTAAAATAAAAAGGAATACCATGAAAAAAATTAAAACATCTCATCAGAAACCCACGAAACCTGTAGAACCTGGAAACCCAAAAAATCCTCCAGTAATATTGCCTGACCTGAAAAAGCCAGAGCTACCAATACTACCTGGAGAGCCAACGAAACCTCCGATTACAGAACCCAAACCGATGGAGCCAATTAAACCCAATATACCAGCAAAACCGAATAAATCACCTATTATACAACCAATACCAAAAAATCCTGGGATAATCGGTTGATTAAAAACAACGACCACACATTTAAAAGGGAAGCAATCTGAAAATTTAAAAGAGTAGGAAATTAAAAAAATTAAAATAAATAATTATGGCATTAAAAGAACAATTACAAAAACTGGAGACAGAGAAAAACACTCCTTGCGTAACGATTTCGTTGAACACTTACCGAACTCATCCTGATAATTCACAAGATCAAATAGTACTCAAAAATCTGATAAAAGAAGCAGAAGAACGGATAATAAATGAATATGGTAAACGACCAGTAGCACAACTGTTAGAAAAAATAAAAACAGTAAGTGAAGAAATCGATGTCAATTATAATTTAGATAGTTTGCACATTTTTCTTTCAAACGACACGCAAGAAATTGTAAAATCATCATGGAAAACCAACAAAAATGGGGTCCATATTTCCGACCGTTTTGCAATTCGTTCGCTAATTAAAAATTACAATCGAAGCGAAAATTATTTAGTAATGCTACTTTCTCAAAGTGGTGTTCAACTGTTTGAAGCTGTCAACGAGGATATTGTTGAAGAAGTAAGAAATGATGATTTTCCATTTTCAGAAAACAGACACTACAACACCCATTCCGACAAAGGGAGCGATTCTAAACATCTTGACGATTTAGTTCGTGAGTTTTTAAATAAGGTGGATAAAGCATTAATAAAAGTGCATAATGAAACTGAAATGAAATGCGTAGTTATTGCTACAGAAGACAATTACAGTCGTTTACAGCAAGTAGCCGACAAACCAAGTATCTATTTAGGTTTTGATAATATTAATTATAATAATGTTGAAACACATCATATCTCAAAACAATCTTGGAAACTTGTAAAAGAGCAACAAAAACAACGCAGAACAGAAACAATTAGCGAAATGCATGAAGCTGTAGCTCAAGGTAAAGTACTGACAGATTTACAAGAAATCTATCAAGCATCAATTGATGGACGTGGCGAGTTACTTATCGTTCAAGAAGACTTTTGTCAAGCAGTGGTAATGAAAGACGAACGGACATTTGATTTAGTAGACGACCCAACGACTCCAAATCCAATTGAGGATATTGCCAGCACAATTTCTTGGGAAGTAATTTCAAAGAAAGGAAGAGTGATGTTTACATCGAAAGACGAAATTAAAGACCTTGGTGAAATAGTTCTTAAAGCGAGATACTAAAACCATTGGCTATAACATTTAGCAAACTATCAGAAAAAACCATTCACGTGGTTTTTTTTTGTTAGTTCGTGTTTATGTATTAGTTTGATTAACTTTAGAGCACTATAAAAGAAAAAATATTACTATGAAGAATTTAATAAATCTCTGTGCTCTAAGTATTTTAATTAGCTGTTCAAATAAGGTAACAAAACTTCAACAAGACCCACTACTTTCAAATAGAGACACAACAGTTTTGCCGAGTGATAATTTTTTTAAATATACAAATGGAGGATGGTTTAAAAAGAATCCAATACCTACTACAGATGCTAGTAATGGAATTTTTAATATTATTCAAGATACAATCAACAACCAAATAAAACAAATCTGCGAAAAATCTGCTACAACCAACTCTATAAAAGGAAGTAATAAACAAAAAATTGGAGACTTTTATGCTTCTGGAATGGACACCGTTTCAATCGAAAAAGCCGGAATAAAACCTTTGAAAAAAGAACTTTCTTCCATAGAGTCTATAAAAGACATTCCTTCGCTAATGAAAATGATTGCTCATTTACAAACAGTTGGAGCATCACCTTTATTTACTTTTTACTTGAATCAAGATGATAAAATCAGTTCAAAATATGCTTTATTTTTTAGTCAAGGAGGATTGGGTTTAGGTGATAGAGATTACTATTTTAATAAAGATAAAAGAACGACTACTATTCGAAATGAATATTTGAAGCACTTGAATGCGATGATGGTATTGCTTGGAGAAGATAAAAACAGCGCTCAAAATAGTGCAAATACGATACTGAAAATTGAAACCGACTTAGCGAAAGCTTCTCGAAAACTAGAGCAACTTCGTGATCCAATTGCTAATTACAATAAAATGAGTGTTTCAAAATTTAATGAAAGCACTCCAAATATCTCATGGTCAGAAGTTTTAAATGTGTTAGGTGTTAACAATGCTGATTCTGTAATAGTTGGTCAACCAGAATTTTTTCAATCTTTAAATTCACTGGTTAAAACCTATTCAATAGATGATTGGAAGATCTATTTGAAATGGGACTTATTAAATTCTTATTCAAGTTACCTTAGTAAAGATATTCGCAATCAAAGCTTTAAGTTTTACGCTACTGTTTTAAGTGGAATTAAAATGAAAAAGCCTCGTTGGGAATCAGTAGTTTCTCAAACGAATGAATCGTTAGGTGAATTAATTGGTCAAGTATACGTTGTAGAATACCTTCCGAAAGGATCAAAGGAAAAATTAGTGGAAATTGGTAATTCAATAAGAGAAGTATATGCATCTCATATTTCAAAATTAGATTGGATGAGCGCTCCCACGAAGAAAAAGGCTTTGTATAAATTAAGTAAAATCACAATGAAAGTGGGGTATCCTGATAAATGGAAAGACATGAGTAGTTTGAAAGTGAATAGAAAATCATATTGTGATAATGTAATGAATTCAAACAAATGGGAATATCAATCCATGATTAAGAAATACAGAAAGCCGGTTGATAAAACAGAGTGGGGGATGTTTCCACAAACATACAACGCTTATTATAATCCAAGTAATAATGAAATTGTAGTTCCTGCTTGTAATATAATCGTACCAGGATTTGAAGGTAGAATGCCAGATGATGCAATTCTTTACGGAATTATTGGAGGATCCACTTTTGGACATGAAATTACTCATGGATTTGATGATCAAGGATGTCAATACGATGAAAATGGGAACTTAAATAATTGGTGGACGGCAGAAGATTTGAAAAAATTTCACTTTAAAACCAAATTAATAGTTTCACAATTCAATAAATTTAAAGTGTTGACTAACAAGCATGTAAATGGTGATGCAACTCAAGGTGAAAACATTGCAGATTTAGGAGGAATTGTAATGGGCTTAGAAGCTTTTAAGAAAACGAAACAATACAAAACTCAACAAGTAATTGGTGGTTTTAGTCCGATTCAACGATTTTTCTTAGCGTATGGTTATGCTTGGATGGTGAATGTAAATGATGAAGCATTGGCAAATCAAATTATGACTGATGTTCATGCACCAGCACAATTTAGAATCAATGGTCCATTAAGTAATTTACCAGAATTTCACAAAGCATTTAATGTAAAAAAAGGAGATAAGATGTACCAAGGTTTATCTGAAAGAGTAGTAATCTGGTAAGACTCTTAAACGGATAAATCATCAACTGGATTTCCTGCTAATAAATCTTTAAAGTTCATTCTTCGTTTACCTTCAGGTTGTAATTCGATAACAAGTAAGTAATAATCGCTGCAAGGGAAAAGTATTCCTTCTTTTGTAGCGATTAAATGCTTAGAATCAGAAACTTCTAACGTTGTTTTTTCTGTTCTAAAAATTTTGAACGATTTTTCTTCATTTTTAGATGTGTTTTTCAAAATAGTCCAAGCTGTAGGGTAGGGAGACAATCCTCTACAAAAATTGTGAACTTGTTCCACTGGCAATGTCCAATTAATTTCGCACATTGGTTTGAATATTTTCGGAGCTGATTTCAATTCTCCTTCCGTCAATTCAAGCTGAGAAATACCTTCAATATTACCCAATCTTATTTTTTCAACCGTATCAGTAGTAACTTTTGAACCAAGGTTCATTAGACGGTCATGTAATTCTCTTACAGTTTCATTTTCTCCAATTTCAACAATTGAGCGGTCAATTATTTTACCTGTATCGATCTTTTTTTCAATAAAAAAGGTAGTTACTCCACTTTGTGTTTCGCCATTCATTACCGCCCAATTAATTGGTGCAGCACCTCTATAATTTGGTAAAATAGAAGCGTGAAGGTTGATTGTACCTTTTGGAGGCATCGACCATACAATTTCGGGTAACATTCTAAAAGCAACTACAACAAAAAGAGCAGCGTTTAAATCTTTTAATTCTTGAATGAAATTTTCATCTTTTAAATTTGAGGGCTGCAGTACGTTCAATTCTTTTGAGACAGCATATTTTTTAACATCACTTTCAGAAATCTTTTGACCTCTACCAGCAGGTTTGTCAGGAGCTGTAATAACACCAACTATGTCAAACCCATTGTTAATCAGTCCATCTAAAATAGTTACCGCAAACTCTGGTGTACCCATAAAAACAATTCTGAAATCTTTTTTTGACATGATGTTATTTTTTGTAAAATTGATGCATAAAAATAAGCCTGAGAAAAATTCCCAGACTTCAATAGTATAGTGAAAACGATTGATTACACCAAATACTTATATAAGTTAGACCAATAAACTTCAACTTTTTCATTTATTTGGACCATTTTATAAATGTGTTTGGTATTAATAATAAATTGCACGTCTTACTTTAGCAATGTGTTTTGCCAAACGAATTACTTGTTTAGTATATCCAAATTCATTGTCATACCAAGCATATAAAACAACATTTAAACCATCTACAGATACGATAGTAGCTTTTGAGTCATATACTGAACAACAAGTGTTACCAATAATATCAGAAGAAACTAATTCAGGATCAAATGAATAGTAAATTTGATTTACTAAATCTCCATTCAAAGCGGCATCTTTTATAATAGAATTGATTTCATCAACTGATGTTGGTTTGTCAATTTGTAAACTTAAAATTGCTAATGAACCATTTGGAGTTGGTACACGTACAGCATTTGCAGTCAATTTATCTTTTAAATGAGGAATTACTTTTGTAACTGCCGCACCAGCACCAGTTGAAGTGATTACCATATTAACCGCAGCTGAACGACCTCTACGAGAACTTTTGTGCATATTATCCAATAAATTTTGGTCATTTGTATATGCGTGAACCGTTTCGATATGTCCTTTAACAACTCCTAGTTTGTCATTTATTACTTTCAATACTGGAGAAATAGCATTTGTAGTACAAGATGCAGCAGAGAAAATGTTTTCATTTTCTAAATCCAATTCTCCGTGATTGATTCCATAAACAATATTCGGAATTTCTTTTCCTGGAGCAGTCAAAAGAACTTTGGAAACTCCTTTTGCTTGAAGGTGACGAGATAAAGCTTCACGATCTGTGAAAACACCTGTGTTATCTATTACCAATGCATTGTTAATTCCGTATGCAGTATAATCAATATCTTCTGGAGCGCTCGCATCAATCATTTGAACAATTTGTCCGTTAATGATGATTGCTTTATTTTCTAAATCTTCTTGAACAGAACCTTTAAATGCACCATGAACAGAATCATTTCTTAACAAAGCAGCTCTTTTAATAATGTCTTTATCAGAAGAACCTCTTGTAACAATTGCACGAAGTCTTAATTGATTTCCTTTACCAGCTTGCTTGATTAATTCACGAGCAGCTAAACGACCAATTCTTCCAAAACCATACAAAACAACATCTCTTGGTTCAACATCGTTTCCTTCAGAATGACCAATGTTTGCTAATTTTTCAATTAAAAATTCAGCTTTACTATCGTATTTTTCTTGATCAGCTAACCACTCACTTGCTAATTTTCCTAAATCTAATTTTGAAGGAGCTAAATCTAATTTTAAAATCTCTTCAGCTAATTCAGAGGTTGTAAAAATGTCAATTGGTTTGTTAACTACTTCACGAGCATATTCATGAAGATTTAATATTTCTGAAATGGTAACATCTGTTAAAGGATTACGGAAAAGAACTAATTCAATTCCTTTGTCATACAAAAGTTGCCCAACTTTACTTGTTAATTTTACCGCTGCACGTTCTCTTGCTACGTGAGATTTTAGTACTGTTTCGTAACCTAAATCAGTTGCCATTTTTTTATTGTATTGATGTTTATATTTCGATTATTTATAAAAAAGAATAAAGCAAAAAAGCTACAAACACTTAAGTTTGTAGCCTTTTATTAGCTTATCCTAAATATGCCTTTAATAATTTGTTGCGAGAAGCGTGTCTTAGTCTTCGAATCGCTTTTTCTTTAATTTGTCTCACACGCTCACGTGTTAAGTTAAATTTAGATCCGATTTCCTCTAATGTTAATCCGTGGTTCATTCCGATACCGAAGAATAAACGAATAATCTCTCTTTCTTTGTCAGTTAATGTACTCAAAGAACGTTCGATTTCTTTTTGTAAAGACTCTGCCATTAATGCGTGATCCGCTTTTGGAGAATCTGGATTAGCCATTACATCCATTAATGTACCACCATCTTCAGCTGAAGACAAAGGAGCATCCATTGATACGTGACGACCTGAAACACTTAAACTTTCTTTGATTTTATCTTCAGGAACTTCTAATGCTTCAGCTAATTCTTCAGCAGAAGGAGGACGTTCAAATTCTTGTTCTAATCTTGAAAAAGCTTTATTGATTTTATTCAATGAACCTACTTGATTCAATGGTAAACGAACAATACGAGCTTGCTCAGCTAAAGCTTGAAGAATAGATTGACGAATCCACCAAACAGCATATGAGATAAATTTAAAACCTCTCGTTTCATCAAATTTTTGAGCTGCTTTAATCAAACCTAAATTCCCTTCGTTAATTAAATCGGGTAGGGTTAAACCTTGGTTTTGATACTGCTTAGCTACTGAAACTACGAATCTAAGATTGGCTCTTGTTAATTTCTCTAAAGCTTTTTGATCACCAGCTCTGATTTTCTGAGCAAGGATTACTTCTTCCTCTGCAGTAATTAACTCTTCCTTACCAATATCTTGTAAATATTTATCCAGAGATTGACTTTCTCTATTGGTAATCGACTTCGTAATCTTAAGCTGTCTCATTCTTTTTCCGTCTTAGTTTTTGAATTGTATATTCGAAAATCTTCGCAAATGTACGACCAAAAATAAGTGTTATCCAAATATTAATGGTATATTTTTTTATCGTTGCTTTTTATCAAAAATTGTGCCTAAATGAATTATTTTTCAAATCCTTTATATAATTTCTGCCCCGTATCTGTTATAATTTCAAGCCATACAACTCCTCCGCCTTGGTTTAACTTAGCTGTAAGTTGCTCTACTGTTAATATAACCTCATTGTTAACTTTAGTAATTACCATACCTTCAGTTAAGCCTTCAGATTTTAATTTTCCAGCGTTCAATGCCTTAATTTTAACTCCGCTTTTTAATGAAAGTTCTTTTTTCTCTTTATCTGTTAATTCACTAAAAACAGCTCCTAACGACATATTTTTACTTACTTCAGCTTTAGAAATCAATTTTGTTTCACCTTCATTGTTTCTTAATATCAATTCTTTTACTTCTTCTACGTTATTTTTATTACGAATCGTAACAGATAATTTATCTCCAGGTCGTCTTCTTCCAACTTCTTCTTGAAGTGATGCAACAGAATTTACTTCTTTCGTTCCAATTTTTAAGATGACATCTCCGTCTTTTATTCCTGCTTTTTCAGAACTTCCGCCGTCTGTAACTTTGGAAATGTAAACACCTTTTAAATTGGGTAATTTATTTTTCTCTTTAATTTCTTGGTTAAGATCCGCAATTTGAACTCCTAAGAATGCTCTTTGAACAATACCAAAATCAATTAAATCACTGATTACTTTTTGAACCAAATTAACTGGAATCGCAAATGAATAGCCTGCGTATGATCCTGTTTGTGATTGAATTGCGGTATTAATTCCAACTAATTCACCTTTCATATTTACCAACGCTCCTCCGCTGTTTCCTGGGTTTACGGCAGCATCTGTTTGAATAAACGATTCTATTGGAACAATGTTTTGTTTCGTTCTATCAGATAGTAAGTTGATATTTCTCGCTTTGGCTGATACGATACCCGCCGTAACTGTTGAAGTTAAGTTAAACGGATTTCCTACTGCTAAAACCCATTCTCCTACTTTTAAATCATCGCTATTCCCTAAAGTAATTCCTTTTAAGTTTAGACCTTCAATTTTTAAAACTGCAATATCTGTTGATGGATCTGTTCCAACTAATTTGGCAGTATATTTAGAATTATCATTTAAAATTACTTCAATTTCACTCGCATCTTCAATTACGTGATTATTTGTAACGATATACCCCTCAGATGATACAATTACTCCTGAACCAGAACCGGCACCATATTGTTTAAACTCTTTTCCGCCAGCACCCGGCCCGTAAAACATTTCTGAGAATAAATCTCTTTGAAAATTTGTTTTTACAACTTTGGTTGTTACGTGAACTACTGAATTAATAGAGTTTTCAGCTGCTAATACAAAATCACCGCTCATACTTCCTTGAGCATCACCTAAACTTGTTTGGATAGAATAAGGGTTTCTACCTCCATCAAGAACTTGGTCTGATAAATTAAATGACGAGCTTTGGTTCATTAATAAAAATACACCCAACGGTAACATTCCGCCTAAAAGCCCCAATCCTAAAAACTTAATGTTGTATTTCATAACAGTATAAAATGTTTGGTTAATTAATTTCATTTGCGAAGATAACGAATGAATATATTATTTTGTTATACTTCTGTTGTTAAAGAATGTTAAGCAATAGCATAATTCGAATTTCAGTTTTTACAAGACGAACACTTCTATTGTACTTCTAATTATGATTATTATGCTGAAAAATCAACTATCTTTGCAGTTCTAAAATGCAAAATAAATGAAACTCTTCTTTTCAAAATACCAAGGAACTGGTAATGATTTCGTACTGCTTGACAATTTAAAAGGTCAATACAATAACTTGACAATCAGTCATATAAAAAAAGTGTGCGATAGAAGATTTGGTGTAGGAGCAGATGGTTTAATTAAAATAAACACGACCGAATCCGCAGATTTTGAAGTTGATTATTACAATTCAGACGGTTCTAAAAGTTTCTGCGGAAATGGCGCGAGATGCTCTGTAGCATTTGCTGAAACATTAGGAATCAATGTTTTAGATACAAGTTTTGTAGGAATTGATGGCTTGCACAATGCTTCAAAAAATAAAGAGATTGTTGCCTTAGAAATGAGTGATGTTTCTGAAGTTTCCAAAAGGAATAATGATTATGTAATCAATACTGGATCACCACATTACATTCGTTTTATTCAATCAAAAGAAGAATTAAATGTTGTTGATTTCGGGAAAGAAATTCGCTATTCTTCTGAATTTAAAGCGAATGGAATCAACGTGAATTTGGTGGAAGTTGTAACGGATACGCACTTAATTGTTTCTACGTATGAAAGAGGTGTAGAAGATGAAACTCTTTCTTGTGGAACAGGTGTAACTGCTTGTGTATTAGCTTTTGCTTTTGATAGAAAAATAATTGGAAATCAGTGTATTGATGTTACTGTAAAAGGAGGGAAGTTGAAAGTTCAATTCAATCAAGTAGCATTGGGTAAATTCAATTCAATTCAATTAATAGGACCAGCTGAGTATGTTTTTTCAGGTGAAATAAATGTATAGTTTTAAATTCAGTAACATATCTCAATTAACTAATAATGAACAACTTGAAAAAGGTTGTTATTTATGTGTATGGCACGCTAATAAAATACCTCCACACATTGGGTTATTGATAAATGGGGCCTATTATAGCTTGAAAGTAAAAGGGAAAGATACGGGGATTCCACTGGTTGAAATTATGAAAGTTATCAAACGGAAATCTATCCCTACCGTTTTTGCAGAAGTAAAATTGTGCGTTGAAAAAGAAATAATTGAATCCATATTTTCAACTTTCGGTAAAGCGGAGGCTTCAAAATTTACGTGCTTAACTCCAATTACTCAGATTTTCAATCAACCTAAAAATGTGAATATGTTAGCGGATTTGTTGAATTCTTTTCAAAGTAAAAATCAATTAGGAAAAATTATTGGATTAAATTTGGACTCGAATTTCGAAGGAATTCTTTCCTACGGAAAAAAAGAGATTGAAGAACGATTGATGAAATTAAATAAAACCTTGTAATTAAAATGTTTAAAGGACCAAATGTTTATTTAAGACTTGTTGAGCCAGCGGATGCTACCAAAATTTTACTTTGGGAAAACAATCCTGCTCATTGGAAAGTTTCAGATACTGAAGTGCCTTTTTCAATGCAAGACATTTTGTATTTAATTGATAACTCTCACAATATTCGGCAAACGGGTCAATTGCGTTTTATGATTTGCACGAACAAAAACGATGATCCAATTGGGTTGATAGATTTGTACGATGCTAACTTTAAACATTTAAGAGCAGGAGTCGGAATTTTAATAGGTGAAGTTGACCAACGTTCAAATGGATATGCTTCTGAAAGTTTAGAACTATTAAAGGAATACGCTCAAAAGATTTTGTGTTTTAATTCATTACATTGTTCTATTCACTCAGATAATCCTAGTAGTATTCGATTTTTTGAAAAATGCGGATTTGAAAAAGTAGGAATTAGAAAAGAGTGGTATTTAGATAAGGGGAATAGAATTGATGAAATCTTATTTCAAATAATATTGGTTGGGATTAAGAATCATTAACAAAAATAAATAACAATGGATAAATTAAAAACAATAATTATCACTGGTGGTCTTCTTGGTATAATCGGTATCGCTTTAACATATGATAAAATAGGCCTTTTTTTAGATGGTAGAAAATCTACTTTAAATGATAAAAGTCAAGAATTTTACTTTAATTCAACAATAGGAATTGAGGGGCTTGCAAATCAATTAGTTAAACAAAATTTAATTGATGATAAAGAAGCACTACTTGCAGTTGCTAATTATAAAGGATTAGATGTTAAAACGTTAGCATCAGGAAAATATCTAATTGAAGAAGGTGTTTCATATAGAAATCTATTGAATGGTTTTACTTTAAATAGTAATGGAAATGGAAATGCAGAAGTGGAAGTAGACGTTACTTTTAATAACTGTAAGGACATTTATCAATTAGCAGGAAAAGTTTCTCATTGCTTGTTGATTGATAGTTCAAATTTGGTGTCTTATATGCAAAATGGGTCAACATTAGAAAAATATGATTTTACATTAGAGCAAATTCCAGCTTTGTTTTTACCGAATACTTATAAAATGTATTACGATACAGATGAAGAAAAATTTGTTTCTAGAATGGCGGAAGAATTTAAAAACTTTTGGACTCCTGATAGAATGGCAAAAATTCAAAAAATTGGATTAAAATCTCCATCTCAAGTAGTTACCTTGGCGAGTATTGTATACTCTGAACAATCACAAAACCCTGAAGAATGGCCTATTATTGCTGGTTTGTATCTGAATAGGATCAATCAAGGAATTAGAATGCAATCAGATCCTACTTTTAAATATTGTTGGGGGGATGAATTAATTGGTGTTCAACGCTTGTTAGCAATACATAGAGAAATCGATTGCCCTTATAACACATATAAAATCAATGGATTGCCTCCTGGTCCAATTTATATTCCTGCTACCGCTGTTGTTGACGCTTGTTTGAATAGAGCAGCCGTAGATTATATTTATATGTGTGCAAAACCTGATTATACAGGAAAGCATAATTTCGCAGTTTCAGGAGCAGATCACACACAAAATGCTACAATTTTTCAAAAATGGTTAGGTGCTGAATTGAAAAAGAAAGGGAATTAAGTTTAGATGAAAGTTGAGAATATATTTTAGTTAATTTTTAGAGTAGGAAGTAGAATTATCACCATTAAATAACGAATAAAAATGAATGATTTGATTTCTAATTTCTCAGAAATAAACCAAATTAAATCTTTGAATCAACAGCTTTTGAGGAGTAAAAAAAACTTCAATAAAGGAGATGTATTGTGTTCATTTTCAGAAAGTAAAATAGGATTTGAAATTACTTACTTAACTGTTCAGATTTCAGAATTTGAACACATTACTTTAAAACCTACTTACTTACAATATATTAATCATAGTTGTGATCCGAATGCATTTTTTGATGTGGACGCAATGAATCTAATAGCAGTAAAAGACATAAAAGAACAGGAGGAATTAACTTTTTTCTATCCTTCAACTGAATGGTCGATGGTACAACCTTTTGATTGTTTTTGTAAATCAGATACGTGTTTACATAGAATTGAAGGAGCGTCAAAAATTCAAATTACTACTTTGAAAGAGTATAAATTATCTAGTTTTATTTCTAAGAAATCAGGTTTTTGCCCTTGTGGATCAACTTACTTATTTTCAGATTGTTGCGAACCCATAATTAAAGGGGGTTCAAAAGCAGAAACAGCTGAACAATTAATGCGTTCTCGATATACAGCTTATACAATTTGTGATGTAGAGTATCTTTTAAAAACAACTCATTCTTCAATTCGAAACAAACAATCGTTTAAGGATATTGAAGAATGGTCTAAAGAAAATACTTGGCATAAATTAGAAATATTAAATTCTACAGAAAATACAGTTGAGTTTAAAGTGTATTTTTTAGATTGCAATAAATCACCACAAATTCACCAGGAAAAATCTACTTTTATTTTTGAAAATGAACACTGGTTTTACTCTCTTGGAGAATTTGATTTTTAATTCTCACAACCAAAAGGCGATCAAATCATCTTTCATACAATAATTCGGTATAAATTTGCTTACTTTTATAGTATGAAGTATATAGTCATTTTATTTTTTATTCCAATAGTTAGTTTTTCTCAAAATGTAATTCCATTTGTGGATTTCAATAATTTTTTTAGAAGTTTTCAAAATGACAATTTCAGAGTAATAGAATTTCAAAAAATAATCGATTTTAAAGGAGGAGATGAATTTGTAGCTTACACAGACAATAGAGGTAATTTACGAGTTTTCGACGGTACATCTCCAAAAGACATCACTAATCTTAATTTAGAATACAAAGTATCAGACCATTTATTAGCATGGAAAGTGATGAATACCATTAATATGTGGGATGACGGAAAAATGCGAACACTAACATTTAACGGTAGTAACTATGAAGTTCGAGATAGTCTAATCGTTTATGATGATTTGAGATTCAATTCTGTAAATGTATATTTTAAAGGTAAAATCACTACTTTATATACTGTAATAGATAAATTATACATGCCCGTTTTTATAGGTGAAAACATTATCGCTTTTAAGGATAATGGTGACTTTTATAAAATTTTCTGGAATGGGAAAATTTACGATATTGGCGTTTGGAATGGTCCTATAGAATTTCAAGGCGGAACTGATGTTTTAGCCTTTAATGATCCAACTACTCGAACGTTTACTGTTTTTGATAAAGGAGAATTTATTGATGCTGAACCATTCTATATGGCGAAATACAAAGCGGGGAGAGGGTTTATTGTTTACGAAGATTTGAATGGAAATTTAAATTATTATGGTGGTGGAAAAAAAGTAGAACTTAGTAATTTTACTGCGACAATTTGGGAAGTAAAAGATGATATTGTTATTTGGAACGAAAACAGCTTTTTAAATATTTATTCAAATAATGAGAAATTTAGAGTTTGTAACTTTTTGCCAACTGATTACCAATTAAAAAACAATGTGTTTGTTTACCGAAACATAATGGGGGGTGTAAACGCTTTTGTAGATGGAAAAGACACTGAAATTACGAATCAAAATGATTCAAGTTATGATATTTATGGCTCTTCAATTATTGTTAGATTATTTAATAACGCTTACATTGTTTTGAAAAAAGGAATAAAGTATAATTCGTAAACGATTTCTTCTCTATACTTGTGTAGCAGCTTTTTGTTGCAAAAATTAAAATTAACTCATTAAAAAATACAAATGAAAAAAATATATACTTTCTTAATTAACTCATTACCAAGACCTTTATTAATTCGATTAAGTTACCCATTTAAGAAAATAGCACCTATTTTATACAAAGGAAATAATGTTGAATGTCCAGTTTGTGAAAAATCGTTTCGTAAATTTTTATCGTATGGTTCAAATGTAGCCAGCCGAGATAATGTTTTGTGCCCATTCGACTTAACACTTGAAAGACATAGACTTATGTGGCTATATCTAAAAGATCATTCAAACTTTTTAATTGCTGATAAATTAAATGTTTTACACATTGCTCCTGAACAATGTTTCCACCAACGATTTAAAGATCAAAAAAACTTGAACTATTTAACAGGGGATTTACTTTCTCCTTTAGCTGATATTCATTTTGATTTACATTCAATTCCATTAGAAGAAAATAGATTCGATGTTGTTTTTTGTAACCACGTTTTAGAGCATGTAGACGATGCTCTTCAATGCATGAGAGAATTGCACCGTGTTTTAAAACCTGGAGGTTGGGGAATTATGCAGGTTCCTCAAGATTTTACAAGAGAAACAACTTATGAAGATCCAACTATTGTTACTCCTGAAGATAGAGAGAAACACTTTTGGCAATACGACCATGTTCGTTTATTTGGAAGAGATTATCCAGATTGGTTAAGAAAAGCAGGGTTCGAAGTAGAAGAATTTCATCCTGAAAATCATTATTCAAAAGAATTAAATAATCGATATAGACTTCAAAAAGGAGAAATTTTATACATCGCTAAAAAAGTATAATTCAAAATATTTTTAAAATCAATAGAGATATAAATTGCTGATAAACAAATAGTTAATAGTAATTTAACTTTTAACATATTACTATTTTACGATTTCTTTTTTATATTTTCGTTATTCTCATTGATTATAGGGCTTATTTTATACGAAACTGCTATTTTGTTTCGTTGAATGTGTAACGAATGATTATTTCTTCGTTATTTCATTGTAAAGTTTAAATACTTTGCTAAAACTAGAAACTTAAAAACACTCAAAACATGTCTATTAACCCATTGTATCACAAGTCAACAAATCGACTCGAGGAAGAGTTGGAATGGATTAGTAGGGCAAAAAAAGACCCTTCACACTTTGGACCAGTTTATAAAGAATACCACGAACAGATTTTCAGGTATATTTATCAAAGATTGGGGGATGAAGAAACGGCATTCGATATTACTTCACAAGTGTTTATGAAAGCATTAAATAGTCTTCATAAATATGAATACAAAGGTGTTCCTTTTTCTTCATGGTTGTATAGAATTGCTAAAAGTGAAGTTTATCAAGCATTTAGAGATAAAAAAGCTGAACGTACTGTAAACTTAGAAACCATTCATTTATTTGACATAGCTGAAGAAATTGAAGAAGATTCAAATGAAAAAAATAAAGCAGCCATTTTAAAATGTTTGAACTCATTGAAAGAAGGTGATGTTGAACTGATTGAAATGAGATTTTTTGAAAAAAGAAGTTATAAGGAGATGGGGGAAATTCTAGATATTAAAGAAAATAATGCTAAAGTAAAAACTTTTAGAGCATTAGATAAATTAAAACAAGTATTTGCAAATAAACAAGATAGAGTATGAAAAGGTTGAAAATAAACGTAGACCGTCCAAAAATTAAAACGGAAGATATTGTGTCAAAACAAGATTTTGGTAAAGTTTTAAATGGATATAATAAAATGAAGACTCCTATTTTTAAAAAACCTTGGTTTTATGGGGTAATTGGTGTCGCCACTGTAGCGGTTTTATTAACAGTTAATTCAAAAACAACAGAAGAGAATGATACTAAAATTACTTCAACTGAAATAATACAATTACCAGAAGACACGAAGTGTATACACGCGCCTGTTGCCAATTTAGATGTAGATTTCACAACAATCAGTATTGACCCGTCAAAAGATCAAACAATTAAACTTCCTTCTGGAACAACAATTTTAGTTCCAGAAGGAAGTTTAATGACGGAATCGAATACAGAAGTAAAATTGAAAATTCGTGAATTTGAATCCAAAAGCACTTCTTTTATTGCCGGAATTCCAATGGATTATAAAAATGATGCGTTTGAATCTGCTGGAATGATTGAAGTAAGAGGATTTGAAAAAGAGAAAGAAATAACAATATCTAAAACAAAGCCGGTTCAAGTGAAGATGGTACTTACAAAAAATCCTGAAAATTTCTTATTTTGGAAATTAAATGAAGAGACAAAAGAGTGGGGGAGTTACCCCTCTAATTTCAATACATCACCGCTAACTAACTCACCAAGTAAAGATTTAAAAAGTGTTAAAAATAAGTTAGTTGCAGAAATTAATAAAAATGAAGTGACACTAAGTGTGATTGATCAAAAAAGTAAAAACAACACAGAACCTGATCGTATACAACATAATTTGCCTATAAAAGGAAGTCAACGATTTGATTTGGAATTTGACACGAAAGAATTTCCTGAACTTTCTAAATTTAAAGGAATGGAATTTGAAGTGGCTTCAAAAACTGAATACGATAAATCATTTACTAAAAAGGTTTGGAGTTCAATTGATTTAGAAAAAGAAACCGCAAATTATTACGCTATTTTCAGTTCTAAAAAGGAGAAGTTTAAAATCGAAGTTAGACCAGTTTTAAGTGGTAGTAAAAAAGAAACTGCTGAAATTGAATTTCAAAAATTAGTAAATGACTTTCATTCTAAAAAAAACCAATTGAATGAAGAAGCGAAAATCGCTCAATCAAAAAAAACAGCCTTACAATCTGATTACAATCAATTTCTAAAAGAAATTGCAAAAAACAGATCCATTACAACCACTAATAATCAAGAGTCTAAAAATGTTTCAATAGCAAATTTTGTAATTTCTGAATTTGGTGTATATAATTGTGACAAACCAATCAATTATCCTGCACCATTTAAAGAAGAGGTGCATTTTTCATTTTCAAAAAACAATCCAACCGATATCGTTTCTGTATTTATTTTCGACGAATTAAAAGATGCTCGCTTTACATTTGGAATAAACAGCAATCATAATATCAGTCAATTAGGAGTGAATGAAAAAAGTGAAAACACTTTATTAGCAGTAGATCGAAATGGTAAATTAGGATATGTTCGTCATTTTAATTCATCAAAAATTAGAAACAGTGAAATTGTATTAGCATATTTAGATAAAAAAGATGAAAATCTTTCTTTCATTCAAAAACTGATTAATGAAAACACAATTGAAAATTGAAATGCAGATGAATCGTATTCTTCTATTTTGTTCACTCATGCTCCAATTTACACTTTACTCGCAAGAAAAGGAGACTATTGTTCTTAAAAAGAATACATCAAATCTTTATAGAGGAGTTTTAGCAGAAACTAAATCTTGGTATTTATTAGTTGATAGTGAATTCAATTATTATTTAGCAAATATTAACAAGCCAAATGAAGAAGTACTTGATTGGTTTACACGGTTTAAAGACAGTCAGAACATCTACAAAGCCAATCCCCAACAAACAAAATCAGCGAGCCAAATTGGCGGTAATAAATTATTGACACTTCATTTTACCAAAGAAAATGAGCCTGGAGATATTCTGAACTTTTACATTGAAAAACCCTATTCAGATTCAATTATATTAATTTCAATGGACGATAATACAATCTTTAAATTTCAAATAGAGGAATATTAACATCTTTTCGTGTCTTTGTAAAGAAATTTTCTTTATTTTCGTGTCCAAAGAATAGTTTCGACTAATTCAAAAACTATATGATGAAGATTTTTTTAAGTTTTTTTATATTTACAATCGTTTCCACGATTACTTTAGGTCAACAAAATACAGTTTTAAACTTATCAAGTAGTTTAAGATTTAACACCGTAAAAAAATCACGATTTGAAGCCCCTTTAAATCAATTCTCTTCTTCAAATCAATTCTCTTTATCAAATAAATTTGATATAAAAAGCGTTTTTGAAGATTCACCTAACGATGCATATTTTGTAAATGGATCAAAATTCAATAGTCAGCGAAACTGGACAAATAATAGAAAAGAATTAAGAATTGGTTTTGGAACCACTCAATTTCTTGGAGATTTAGGCGGGAGAAACTTAAAAGGAACAGATTATAGTTTAAGGGATTTAAACATGAAATCTACCAATTTATGTGCAATGGTAGGATATCGTTACCGTTTTGCTAAATATTTCGCAACAACAACGTCACTTACAATAGGTATGTTAGAAGGTTCTGACGCATTAATTGAAGTCGACACAGAGCTATATTACCCAGATGGCCCAGATACTCAAGCGAAATATAGAGATGCTGCTTATAGAAAAGCTCGTAATTTAAGTTTTAGAGCACCTTTTATTGATATTACTCAGCGTTTAGACTTCATAATATGGCAAAAAGAAAAAATCGGTGCTAGATACAAATTTAGAGGCTTGAAAGGTTTCAACAATCGAAATGAACAAGTCTATATTTTTGGTGGGGCAGGTCTTATTGCTTTTATGCCTCAAGCATACTACGATGGAGGTTGGGTTAGACTAAGACCCCTAGCTACAGAAGGCCAAGGTTTAGTAGGAGGTATTAAAAAATACTCTCCAGTTACAGTAGTAATGCCTTTTGGTGTTGGTTTCAGAGTTGGTATTAGCAGAGAATGGAGAATTGGAGTTGAAGCATCCTATGTGAAAACATTTAGTGATTACATTGATGATGTTAATGGTGTGTATTACGACAAAGATAAATTAAAAGACCAAAGAGGTCAAATGGCTCAAGACTTAGCTAATAGATACGATAAATCAGACGATGAAAAGAGAACTTGGTTTGAAGCAGGACAACAAAGAGGGGATAGACAAAAAGATGCCTATTTCTATATTAATGTAGTTCTTACAAAGAATATTACGTATAGAAATTACACGAAAGTTCAAAAAAGGTACAAATTGTCGAAAGGGAAATATAAATTCTAATCTTCAAATTTTAAAATTGAATGAGGTGGTCTTTTGTCACCTCATTTTTTATATAATTAATTCTGAATAACAATTCAACATTTAAAAAGTAATCCAATGTATAAATTAATTCGTTCCATCTTATTTTTATTCAATCCAGAAAAAGTTCATTATTTCACAGCTAAATCGATAAAGTTACTTTTAATGATTCCAGGTATGAAATTGATTTGGAATAAGTTGTTTTTAGTTAGTGACCCTAGATTGTCAAAAACAGTTTTTGGAATAGAATTTAAAAATCCAGTTGGTTTGGCAGCAGGATTTGATAAAAACGCTACGATGTTCAATGACTTGGCTTATTGTGGTTTTGGATTCATTGAAATTGGCACCGTTACACCTAAAGGTCAACCTGGAAATGATAAACCTCGTTTATTTCGTTTGAAAGAAGACAGCGGCATCATTAATCGATTGGGATTTAATAACGAAGGAGTTGAATTTGCAGTTGAGAATTTAAAAAACAGAAAAACTACACTAATTATTGGAGGAAATATTGGTAAAAACAAAGTGACTCCCAATGAAAATGCAACGGATGATTATATTTATTCATTTAATAAATTATTCGACTATGTAGATTATTTCGTTGTAAATGTCTCATCTCCAAACACACCCAATTTGAGAGAGTTACAAGAAAAAGAACCCTTAAAACAATTGTTAGTTGAAATTCAAAAACAAAATGTTTTGAGAACGAATCCTAAGCCGATTCTATTAAAAATTGCACCTGACTTAACAAATGAACAATTAGATGACATTATTGAAATTGTTGAAGAAATTAAATTAGATGGTGTTATCGCAACAAATACAACAATTTATAGAGAAAATTTAGTAACTGATAAACAGACTGTGGATGGGATAGGTGCAGGTGGATTATCCGGAAAACCTGTGAAAAATAGATCAACTGAAGTAATTCGATATTTAGCAACAAAATCAAATAAATCTTTCCCAATTATTGGAGTAGGAGGGATTCATTCTGCGGAAGATGCATTAGAGAAATTGGAAGCTGGAGCTGATTTGCTTCAACTATATACTGGATTTATTTATGAAGGTCCAGTGTTGGTTAAAAACATTAACAAAGCGATTTTAAGAAACTTAAACTAATTTTTATGAATACTGCTGTTAAAATTATTGAATGTCCAAGAGACGCGATGCAAGGACTGCATGATTTTATTCCAACTGAGATTAAAACATCCTATATCAATTCATTGCTAAAATGTGGTTTTGATACGATTGATTTCGGAAGTTTTGTATCTCCACAAGCAATTCCTCAATTAAGAGATACGGCAGAAGTTTTAAATAAATTAGAACTTATTAATTCAACAAAATTATTAGCAATAATTGCAAATGAAAGAGGGGCAGTTGATGCATGTAATTTTGAAGAAATTAATTATTTAGGTTACCCATTTTCTGTTTCAGAGTCATTTCAACAGAGAAATACAAATTCATCTATTTCAGAATCGCTGAAAAGTTTAGAGACTATCCAAAAATTAACTACTGAGCATAACAAAGAATTAGTAGTGTATTTATCCATGGGTTTCGGAAATCCTTATGGCGATGAATGGAGTGCCGATATCGTAATTAAGTGGTGTGAATTATTGTATTCTAAATTAGATATTAAAATTCAAGCACTTTCAGATACAATTGGGATTGGAAATCCTTCAACAATTGATTATTTATTCAAATCGCTAATACCAGCCTTACCAAAAGTTGAATTTGGAGCACATTTACATACAGTTTCTGAAAACGCAAAAACCATAGTGGAATCGGCATACAATGCTGGCTGCAGAAGATTTGATAGTGCAATTAAGGGGTTTGGTGGTTGTCCGATGGCTGCGGATGATTTAACAGGAAATATGCCAACAGAAATTATGTTAAATTGGTTCAATGAAAACAACATAAAATCAGGAATAAATCAAGATTTATTTAATCAATCTTTTGCGATTGCATTATCCGTTTTCCCGTCATAAATAGTTATAATATGAAACCAATAATTAGTCTTTTTGTAGTAACTGTTTTATTTTCATGTTCATCTGAAAATAAAAAAAATGACGCAGAAGGAAAAGCTGCAGTTAAAAAAGAGGAAATCCAAGTCGTTGAAGTTCAAACTTTATTTGATAAAGACCAATTTGATGACCCAAAAAAAGCAGAGCTATTACAAGAATTGAAAGTATGTTCGGATAAAAACAAAGGTCCAGAAGATTACATGAATCCGTCTTGTACACCACGTTTTTTCAATATTTCACCTTATATAGAAAATACACCTATAGAAAATGCATTTTTACTTCAAATAAAATCAAAAGTAGGTGGTTTTCCTTTGAGGAGATTATTGATTTTTATTCGTGAAAAAGGACAGTTAGTGAAAGTTAACGGTTTTGTAGCAAACCTAATTGGGACAAAGAAATCTACTTCTAAACACGATGATTTAATATTACGTTTCAATGATAAAGACCAAGGTCAAGATGTTTTTTACAACTGTATTTTTAAATGGAATGGATTATCTTACAAATACGATTCTGTAGAAGCTATAGAAGGTGCAGATTGGGGAGGTCCTGTTAAAGCAGAATTAAAAGACTCTATTTCAAAAGAAATTGAAAAGGAAATTACAGGTAATAAAATGATTTTTTAACATATTGATAATCAATTAGTTAATGATATTAAAATATCTTTGTATTCTTGGTAAAACAAATCAAATTTAATCAGTCTTTCTTTTATATATTGGTAAATTTTTTCCTGATCCTCTGATTTATAATAATTGAATGATTTGTTTTCCCAGACAATTCTTGAAATATATTGTTTATTTAAATAATAAAAATTCTCATTCCATTCAGGTTTTTCTATTGTAGTATCTTCTAAAACCAATTTTAATTCAGTCATCTGTTCGTAGATAATTGATCTTAATTGATCGTCTTTGTGTTGGATATCAAAACACAACTTTGCGCTTTTTGAATCAACTTCTAAACGGATAAAAATTGTTTTAACATCTGATGGATAATTTAACCAATTAATTTTTCTACCGTTTGATGATCTAATTTTCATCATATATTCTTCGAAACCATTCCAAAAATTCAGATTTATTTCTTTTGATTGTGCTTTAGAAAACATTTTACCCTTTTATGTTTAATTTATGTTTGACTTTATTTGTAACTGAAATATGTAATTCAACTATTTCAGTTACAAATATACACAATACTTTAAATATATCTATTTGTCTTATAATTAATATTATGTTAAATAGAATTTGTAAAATTAAACCAACATGAATTCATGTTGGTTTAAAGATGTATTATTTCATTTGCTTCACTTCAATCGCATTCAATCCTTTCGGACCTTTTTCTGTTCTGAATGAAACTTTATTACCTTCTTTAATTTCTTCTAAATGTCCGTTGATATGTGAGAAAATACTATCTTGAGAATCTTGACATTTGATGAATCCATATCCTTTTGAACTGTCAAAGAATGTTACTGTACCAACTCTTAAACCATCGTTTTCATCAGCTTCCTGACGAATTGGAACTCCAAGCTCAATATTTTCAGCAATAACTTTCTTTTTCTTTAATGGATCTGGCGGAGTTTCGGATAAATTTCCATTTTCATCAACATACATAATCATATCTTCAAAAGCACTTGAACCAGGATTAGCTTTTCTTTCCTCTTTAATTTTCGCTTTATCGTCCTTCTTTTTTTTCTTTTTGTTTTCTTTTTCTTTTTTGTTCCAAGTTTCTTGAGATTTTCCCATGTTTAAATATTGAATTAATTAATAAAATATGGCATTTCTCAATTTAAAAGGAATTCTACAAGAGTAGTGAATTTGAAAATGAATTTACCAGGCCACAAATATACAAGAAGTTAATGAAATTTCAGTCTAAAAATTAGAATTTTAGTTGAAAAAATCCCAAGTTATTCCTAATCGAATGAAGTTTTTCTGAATTGGATAACCAATCAGAACTTGATTCACTTGATTGTTCCAGAAATAACCTATATTTTCATAACGTGTAAAAAACCTAAATTCACCAATTGAAAAACCGAAGAACAAACTCAAATTTGACATTGGGTCAAAATTAAATACTGTATTCTGAGTAGTAAAAACATCCATTTGATAGTTGTATCCCATTAATTTATAAGTTGAAATCCAGGAGAAATCAACACCAACTATTCCCTCCATTTTCTTTGCTTTAAACATTTTTTTCTTCACGAATAAACGAGTATTAAAAATAGTTGAAGGAATAAAATTGAAGTTTTTAGAGGTGGAATTTAATGTTAGTTTTGGCTGGAGAATGAATACTCCAAATCGAACACTACCATTTAAAGATATACTGTTGATGTTCACATTTTTCAAAGTATCATTGTTCCACCTGTCACCGCTGTAAAAATAATTATTTAACAATCTTAGATTTGAAATACTAACCTGAATGAAATTGGTGTTTTTAATGCTGTATTGAATAGCTAAATTAGAATTCAACCTACTTTGTAATTTGTAATTTTGAAGTGTATAGGAAGTTGAGTTTGAGAAATAATGACGTTGAAATGCATCTGGCCATTTTTGTTCAATTTGCATACCGCTTTTCAGGTTTAATTGTCTAAACTTTGTAGTTAGTTGTGTTGTATTTGACCACTCCCCTCCTGCTCCAATGATGTTGGAATTTAGACTGTTGCGTAAATCAATTTTTTCACTTTTAAATTCAAGAGACGAAGTTAAATTCACTTCTGAAACCTCTTTGTGCTTTCCTAAGTTTTGATAATCCCAGTATTTATGTAAAACCAAAAAGTCAAGAAACACCAATTTTGATTTAAGATAAATTCCAGCACTATTAGCGATTGAAGCAAAACGGTATTGATCTCTAGTTTTAAACTTATCTATATTTGATAAACTATCGTAGTCACTATTTACATATTCTCTATTGGTTGCTTGATAGTTATGTTTTGTAACTAGGCCAATCGCTTTTAATGAATCATTTAATAAATTAAAATAATTCTTCAATCCTACGTCTGCTAATTTAATTATACTATTTGAGGTTGACGTTTTTACGGTTAAATCTTCTAATCCGTTGTCTATGTTTGTGAAATTATCAACTCCCCCATTCAAGGCCGTTACTCTATTGGTATATAATCCCTGAAATATTGATGAGTAGAATTTTCCATTCTTTCTTACTTGCACATCAATTGTGTTGTCTGAAAATTTAGAATTTCTTAAAAACCCATTCGAGCTGTTCTTTATGTAGTTTAAGTTTAACAATACGTTTTTTGACAGTGCGTGTTGGTAATCAAAATGTAAAAACTGAGTTCCTTTTGAGCCAAAAGAATAAGAAAAGCCTAAATGCGGCATGCCTGAAAATCTTAGATCTTTAAAGGTTGAAGTGGTTCTGAAATTTTGCAGTCCTGTATTTGATTTAATGAAAGGAATACTAATGGTTGAATTTGGAATATTTAAAGCACCTCCAGAAAAGGTAGATAGATTACTTGAATAGGTCATGTCTATTGAATCTAACTCCCCCCCTGTTCTATTTGTGAATTTAACAGTATCTTTTTCTGAGAATAAATTAGACTGACTCTCAGTTATAAAAGGTAGAAAAAGTATGAAAAAACAAATAATTCTAAACATTCTAACGGATATAAATTAAGAAACATAAAGATATAAAAAAAGGGGCAAAAGCCCCCTTCAATATATTTAGTTTAAAATCTTACATTTTGTTAATCAACAATTGTAATCCTGATTTTAAATTAGATGCTTTGTTTGAATGAATAACTTTAGTTTTAGCTAATTTATCAATCATCGCAATAACTGATGGGTATGCTTTTTCAGCGTCAGCTTTATTTTCAGAAGCTCGTAATTTACGAACAACATTACGAGTTGTTTTGTGTTGGTATTTATTACGAAGTCTTTTAACATCGTTAGATCTTATTCTCTTTTTTGCAGATTTATGATTCGCCATCTTTTTTACTTTTTTACTTTTTTATTTATATTAGAACTATAGTTCTTGTAGCCCATAGGAGAATCGAACTCCTGTTACCAGGATGAAAACCTGGCGTCCTAACCACTAGACGAATGGGCCAAATTTGATTTAAACCTCTTTATTGTAGCCCATAGGAGAATCGAACTCCTATTTTACGGATGAAAACCGCATGTCCTAACCGTTAGACGAATGGGCCATTTTAATTGCTTACCCTTAATTTTGGAGTGCAAATATAATTGTTAAATATTAATCTACAAATGAATTTGATGTTTTTTTTGAAAAAAATTAATTATTTTATTTTATTTTAATTTTTAAAAAAATATGGTTTAATATCTAATTGCTTTGTAATGAACGTATAAAAACACAAATTATATAATAACCGATTGAATATATTTCAAAAAATAAATTATATATTTCCTCTCAATAAGCCTATTTTGAACTAATTTTACAATCTAAAAAAGATTTACAAAATCTATTGATATTCAATCGGTAAAATGAAAAATAAATTATTCTCTCGTTCCAACTATAAAACTCCTTGGTTTGTTTGCTCTATTTCCATTATTATTATCACGCAATTTATATTAATAAACTATAAAGACCATTTTAAATCTATCAACCCTGAAACGTTCACGTTATTTAGTGCACCAGATACAATTGATATATATGACGGTCAGTATTGGGGGGTTTTTACAAATAACTTCATTCACATCTATTGGTCACAGTTATTGATAAATTTAGCTGGTATTTGGTTTTTCGGAGCATTTATTGAACGACGAGAAGGGTTTTTGAAATTGGTTGGTTTAATTATATTAGCAACTGTTATTCCTACTTTAGGTCAATTAGCAATCACATCAGATGCAGGTATTGGCTTATCAGATGTTAATTACACCTTGTTTGGATATATTTTAATGAAATCGAATTATTCAAATGAGTTTAAATTAAAAGGAAGATACTTTTTTCTAATGTTCATGGTTGGACTTTTAGCCTATTTGAATTACTACAACCTCACAATTGAAGATGTTTATAAAACTGAATCAATGACTATTGGATTATTCTTAGGGTTATTAACTGGTTATTTAAATAAATTCAGTCCTTACATAAAATACAGTGTGATTTACAGCTTGTTTTTAATCTCCATTTCCACCCTGTTTTACGCGCCTTGGTCTTCTGAATGGCAAGTATATAAAGGTATAAACGAATACTTGTCTAAAAAACCAAATAAAGCAATTTATTATTATAAAAAAGCGTTGCGTCTAGATAAAAATAATGAACAAGCAAAAGAAAATCTAGATTTATTAACCGTTGATAAATTAAAAAGTAAAGCTTATAAATACCATATGCTTAAAAAATACAAAACTGCCAAAAAAATATATCTTCAAATTTTAGAAATATATCCATCGGATGAATGGACAATTGAAAATATGAAAGAACTTCCTTGATTTATTTTGTAAATTTATTTCACATTTTCAAACATGGATAAAAGTAGATCTATTTTAAAGAAATATTGGGGATTCGATAAATTCAGACCTTTGCAAGAAGAAATTATTGATCACGCAATTTATGGTCATGATACATTGGCAATTTTACCTACCGGTGGAGGGAAATCAATTTGTTTTCAAATTCCCGGCATCGCTAGGGATGGTTTAACTATTGTTGTCTCTCCTTTAATTGCCCTAATGCAAGATCAAGTAAGAGTTTTAGTTTCCAAAGGAATTAGAGCGAAAGAAATTGTTAGTGGAATGAGTTATCGCGAAATAGACATAACACTTGATAACGCCAGATTTGGAGGGTTGGATTTTTTATACACTTCTCCAGAAAGATTGAAGTCAAAAATATTCATTGAACGTTTTAAATTAATGAATGTGGCATTAATTGTTGTTGATGAAGCACATTGTATTTCTGAATGGGGGCACGACTTTAGACCTTCATATAAAGAGATTGGAGAATTAAGAACTATTCATCCAAATGTTCCGATTATCGCCTTAACAGCAACCGCTACGAAAGAAGTTCAAGAGGATATTATTCAACACTTGAAACTTAAAAATACCTGTATTTTTGAAGGTTCATTTACTCGACCAAACATTAATTATAAAGCAACAAAAGTTCAAAACAAAGAATCGAGTATCATTCAGTTTTGCGAAAAAAATAAAGGTAATTCAGGAATCGTTTATTGTCAGACACGTAAAAGTGTAAAAGATATTGCGCGACTTTTACATGCTTCAAAATTGAGTGTAGGGATTTATCATGGCGGTATGAATCAGGAAGATAGAGAGTTAATGCTGAAATCTTGGTTGGATGGTCGAATCTCAATTATGGTTGCTACAAATGCTTTTGGAATGGGAATTGATAAGCCAAATGTTCGTTTTGTGTGTCATTATCAGTTCCCGAATAATTTAGAAGCTTATTTTCAAGAATCCGGAAGAGTTGGAAGAGATGGTCTAGAGGCGACAGCTGTTGTTTTTTGGGAGGAATCAGATGTGAATTACTTAATTGATATTACTGAAAAACAATTTCCAAGCCTTGAGTCAATTAAAACGACCTATCGAGCGCTTTGTAATCATTTAAAAATTGCAATTGGTTCTGGTAAAGAAGAAACATATCCTTTTGAAATTAAAGATTTAACTACTAAATTTCAACTAAATACTTCTGAGACCTATCATTCTTTGAAAATTTTGGAATTGAATAATGATTTAGTTTTTACAGAAAGTGTTTTTCATCCTACTAAAATTAGAATCGCAATTGGAAACACCGAATTGTATAGTTTTCAAGTGAGACATGAAAAACTATCTCATATTATAACTTTATTATCAAGGAGTTATCCTGGAATTTTTGACCAGTATTTCGCAATAAATGAAACTGAATTTGCAAAGCGTTTAAAAATAACTTTGAATGAAGTGAATAGTCAGCTAAAGAAATTGGAGCAATTCGGAGTGATTGATATTAATTGGCAATCATCTTTACCTACAATTACTTTATTACATGAGCGACTTCCTGATGATTATTTAAGAATCTCGCCAGAATCTTACCATGAACGAAAAACACGCTCTTTTAAACGGTTAGATGCTGCCATAAAATACTTGAAAGACCAAAAATGCAGAGTTCAACAGCTTTTTGAATACTTTGGACAGATTTCCGAATCATGTGGTAAATGTGATATTTGTTTAATGGAAAAAACAATTCAAATCCCTCAAAAAGAATTGATTAAGGAGATTTTAAACCTTCTCAACCTTTCCCCTTTTACAATTGATCAGATTACTTTTCAACTTAACTGTAAAAAAAATGAAGTTGAAAAAGTCATTCATTTGTTAATACTTGAAGAAAAGATTATTGATAAAACTGGAATGCTCTATCTTTTATAAATATCTATTTAGTAACTAAAGTCTTTAATTCGTAAACCTCTTTCTGTAAATCTTGTAATGATTTCGATAAATTAGCATCATCCATTCGAACTTCAGGTAATTCAGGCGATATATAGTTTGCAAATTTCCACATTTCAATAACATCATTCGCATGAACAAGATAAGGGCTATAAAAAGTATTGGTTGAGCACAACTGAAACGATTGAATTGAATCAAGTAAATTATGTACAATTTTAAATACTATCCCATCTTCCTTAGTAACTACTATACAAGGTGTTCCGCTTCTAATAGTCATCCAATTTTGAATAAATTCTGCAACAACATAAGAACCTTCAACAACTGGAGGCATCGAATCTCCTTGTATTGGAAAAGATCTGTATTTTTTATTTTTAGACAAGAAAGGCAAGTGAAAGGTAGGTAAAACTTTCAGGTAATTAAGGTCTGCATATCCAGAAGTGTATCCAGCACTAGCTTTCACCGTCACCATTTCAATCAATTCCTCTTCTTGATCATTAACAATTGAAGTTAAAACTCTCAATTTCTGACCTTTTAAATCAACAAAAATACCTTTATCCAATCTCTCTAATTCATTTTCGGAAAAAGCTTCAAAATCTTTTTTTACTAAATCATCAATCGATACTTTATAATAATCACTAAAAGCAATCAGATTTTCCAAATTAGGTTGCGCAACTCCGTTTTCATAACCGCTATAAGAAGATCGAGTTAACTTTAAATCTTGAGCAACGTCTTCTTGTGATTTTTTAATTCGTTTTCTTAGAATCTTAAGATTATTACCTATTTCCATTTTTTAATAAATCAATGAATGAATATAATTAATTTATAAAATTACTAAATTCTTAAATAATAAACAAAAATAGATTATAAATTAATCATTATTTTCTTTGGTTAGAAATGCAAACAACCTAAGTTCTTTTATTATCATAAAAAAAGATAACAAAAGAACTTAGGTTCGTAAACTATTTTGGTTGGAGGTTTATATTTTTGGATCTACTTAGGGTCTGCTGATAAACTCCTCAGATTATTTATTTTTTTTTAATAATATTTCAAGTTTTGAATGTTTTTTGCTTAAAATTGAAATTTAGGTACTTTATTTTGATTTCAGTTAAAATGCAAGTGAGTTTATAAATTAGATGACAACTGAGTTTAACCCTCGCCAATTTGACTAAATTTAGTTCTAAAAAAACACTTGCAATCCATGATTCACTGGTGTTTTATAATCTTGCTTTTACACGATCTAAACCGTATCTTGTTTTTGCTTGACCAAACGTTCCTTCTATCGGATTTCTTTCTCTTGGACTTACTAAGATTTGCGTTGCCTTGGAGGAATGGTCTAGTGGTTTTGCCTTTATGATTGTTCCTAAATCTTTTAGCATTGACCGATTTCTTCTCGTGCAATATATTTTATCAACTACCAGTTCTCGCCGATAACAACCAAATCTACTTTTATATTTTTCCACATATTCTTTAAGATGTGAACCTTCATTGAATGCTTTCCAATTTAGCTCGTCTAAATTTCATTTATGACATCTAGTCCTAAATTTTACGAAATTCAACAAAAAGTAAAGAATCAAACGGTTCTTGATCATTAAAACTTGAATATCCTAAAAAATATTGCGTGTAAATGTTTTCTGATATTTGACTTACAGAATCTCTACCGTCAATATCACATAGATGCTTGATTATTACAGTACCTAAAAAATTCTTGGGTTTAATCCTGGACGACCAGTCTTTTTTTTTTGGAACAGATTTCAAATAAATTAGAGTTGTAAATGAATCTATTTATCTTGAAAAGACTATTAATATATTTTTTTTTATTTTTTTATTAAAAAAGTATGTCATTATAGATTTAATTCGTAATATTGCAATCCGAATTATGCGGAAATTATAGAAAATTAGAATCATGGATATTTTAAAACAAATTGAAAACGAATTAGTTGAGGTGAAAAGTTTCCCTTACTTCAAAAGTGGATACACAGTAACGGTTTCTTATAAAATTAAAGAGGGTGCTAAAGAACGTATACAACAATACCAAGGTGTTGTTTTACAACGTCGTGGTTCTGGTGCTACTGAAACTTTTACAGTTCGTAAAATGTCAGGTAATATTGGTGTTGAACGTATCTTCCCAATGGCATCTCCATTCTTAGAAAACATTGTAGTTAATAAAAAAGGATTTGTACGTCGTGCTCGTATTTTCTACTTCCGTAAACTTACAGGTAAATCTGCTCGCATTAGAGAGAAAAGAAGTTTTTCTTCTACTCAAAAATAAGTATTATAGTATTTTATAAAAAGGCTTTCTCTTTGAGAAAGCCTTTTTTAATTTTAATAAATGCCTGAAACAGTAAAGAGAAAAAGCACTAAAGAAACAATTCGTAAACCAAGTAGAAAAACAAATAAGCAAAGAAATTCTAAACTTGGTTGGATCCTACTTTGCTCTGCGTTAATTATTATATCTATTGCAGGGTGGATCTTGTTTCCTAAACCTATTACCAAGGTAAATAAAAGTTTATTTATCAAAAACATTCCTTTAGGCTATGAATCAGTAGGGGTTGATGTATCTCATCATCAAGGGAAAATCGATTGGGATCTATTATTCAATAAAGAACATTACGATTCTATAATTCATTTTGTATACTGTAAAGCTACAGAAGGTAATTCTCATTGTGACACCAAATGGGAATATAATCGCAAAACACTAAATGATTTCGGTATTCCAAATGGTGCTTATCATTTCTTTATTACAAAAGAAGCTCCAAGACCACAAGTAGATCATTTCTTAAAATATTGGAAACAAAGAGATGTAGATTTACCACCTGTACTTGATGTTGAAACAGAAGGATTATCAGATGAAGACCTAAGAGCTAAAATGCAAATATGGTTGGATGAAGTTGAGAATAGATCTGGAATGCGACCAATAATCTACACGTCTCATCACTTTTTTGAAACTAAGTTCAAAAATTATTTTCCTCATCACAAGTTTTGGATTGCAAGATACAGTCAAAAACCTACTTCTATTAATGATAAAAGGATTTTACATTGGCAATTTAGTGAAAATGGTAGACTACCTGGTATTGGAGAAGAAGTCGACCTAAATGTATCTAAAATCCCATTCTAGACTATAATTTCTCAATCATGAAATCTGTTCTACGATTTTCAGCTCGATTTTTATCATTTGTATTCGGAAGTTTAGGCATTGTTTCTCCAAAACCTTTTGACGACATTCTATCCGCTTTTATATTTAATGAAACTAAGAAAGCTTTCACTTCTTTTGCACGATTTTCTGATAATATCAAATTCTCAGAATCTTCCCCTAAATCGTCTGTGTGTCCTTGAATCATAATTTTAGATGTCGGATTTTCTACTAAAAAACTAGAGAATTCTTTCAAAATAAATCTAGCTCGATTAGATAAAACACTAGAATTAGTTTCAAATAAGATGTCGTTTATCGTGTAAGGAACCCCCACTTTTATTTTTTTAACAACTAAATCATTCTTAGGCATTGAAACTGGAGTGTTTTTAGCTGATGCTTCTGGCACAACTTTCTGAGTCTCTAAATCTACTGGACCAGCAGTTGCTGCTTTTTTAACAGGCACACTCTCCGTTTTTGAAATTGTTGTACTACTTGCTTTAGTTTCAATTTTTGCTTTAGTTTCAGTTGGTTTAGTTTCAGTTGTTTTAGAAGGTGTAGGATTCACAGTAGTTCCTTTTGAAGAATTTGAAGCAATTTCTGTTTGTTTTGTTGTAGTTGTATTTGTAGTTATAGTTGAAGTGTTTGCAGTTGCTCCTTTTGAAGTATTACCAGCAACACTTGTTGACTTAGTTGTTGTTGCAGAACTACTTTGTGTACTTTTCGGTTCTTGAACAGATTTTGAAGCAGTTGCTGGATCTTTTTTGCCAATTTCTTTTTTATTTGCTAACGCTACATCTTTAGGAGCTGCTGCTGCTTGAGCTGCAAACTCTTCTTTTGTAATCAATTTAGAATCAAATGCATACCCTTCCTTTTTAACAGTAACCATAACATCTTGTTTAGTAGGATTTTTAACTACAACCGCGTACTTCCCATCACTCCCATGAACTTTTACAGAAGTTTTTTCGTCTGAACCTTCGTAAGCAACTTCAATTGATGCACCTTCGATTGGTTTTCCGTTTTCATCATTCAACGTACCTTTCATAATTGTAACTGCTGAAGGACGCGCTTCTTCATACAACTCAAATGAATATATATTCCAATCTCCACCAGTTCTTGAAGAATAATAAGCTAATTCTCCATTTGTAGAAACAAATATCCCTAATTCATCATCAGGAGTATTAATCGGAATTCCAATGTTTTTAGGCTTTGACCATACTCCATCAATTTTACGGATATAAAAAATATCTAATCCTCCTGCTCCTTTTCTAGTTTCTGTTGATGATGATACAAAATACAAAGACTCACTATCTTGATGTAAGAAAGGGCTCTTGTCTTTTCCATCTGTATTAATAACATCAAATGGTTTAGATTCTCCCCACTTTCCATCTGCTCCTCTTTCAACGACATATATATCGTTATCGCGAGTAGTAGTCCTCATACAGGTATAATACATTGTGTTTCCATCAGCTGACAATGTTGGCTGACCTTCCCATCCATTTTTGGTATTAATACCAGGACCCATATTCTCTAAAGGAGTCCAAATAAAGTCGTTTCCTCCTGCGCCACTTCTTTCATATTCAGTTCTATACAGATCACAATTCAAATAAACTTGGCCACTTGCTTGCATCTCATTTTTACAAGCACACATAATCATTTCTTTATTATCAACAGACATTGTTGCTGCTCCATAACTTTGGAATGTACCATCATTGAAAGGCTTGTTAAATGCTTTGCCTTTATCAAACAATGTAGAAATATTTGGACGTAATGAATATGAAAATTGTTCTTGAACTTTATCTCGTACAATCTCTCCTGTCCCGCCTAAATCGACTTTACGTGTAAAGAACATCAATTCATTATCAGGAGAAATCATTGGGAAATACTCAGGATTTTCAGAACTTACGTTTGGAACTAATTTAGGTTCGAATGGAACTTTTTTACTGTTCATTTCAACCTCTTCTTCCAACTCTTTAATAACCGAATTTACATCTTCTATTTTTTTAGAATAATCATCTGGATATCTTGAGGGGTCATTGTGCTTGAAACTTTTAAATATTTTAAACCATTTAATTGCTTCTGGCATATCCTGTTGATGATATGAAATCACGCCAATATAATAAGAGCAGTTGGCATTATAATCCGAACAATGTTCCAATGTTTCAAGAAACATTTCTTTTGATTTTTTATAACTTTTATCCCCTAAAGCTGGATTTGGCAGAGTTTCCAAATACTTAGTTCCTGCATTATAAGCATACATTGCGAAATCATAATAAACCATTGCATTGTCTGGATTCTCCTTTATTGCCTCATTGAAACCACCAACTGCAGTTTGAGCATCTGGAGCAACTCGAGCAGCATTCAATATCTTCATTATTTTTTTTGAAGGTGGTAAACAAGCTTCATCTTCTTCTTGAGAGAATCCAAATTGAACAGTGAAGATGGAAATCGCAAGAATTGTTAAGTATTTATATGTCATAATTTATCTTTTTATCTAAATAATCGTGAGGTTAAAATCAAATTTCATACCTAAGTTACATATATATCGAAAAATTATGACAAAGGTTACACCAAATAGCCTGTTTTGATACAGTACCAAACACATTTTTGAATAAGTATAAATGGAAAAGATGACGTTTATTGTTCTAATTTACATAAGTGTTTTGATATAAACCAAAGCTTGTTGAAAATAAAATAAAAAGGGAATGTATCTTTTAAATTATTTATTCGTATATTAGAATTAAACATTCAGGTTATGAAAACATATATATTCATATTAGCAACAATTGGTTTCTCGTTCATAAGTAGCGCTCAGTCTGTAATAGCAAGTGGTCAACAACCAGCTTGGACATTAGATTGGGATGGGGGGAAAAAACTAACATTATATGTTGGTGAAAATTCATTCGCTTACACACTTATTAGCAAACCTGCTCCTGAAGGTTCTTCAACAGAGATTTCTGAATCATGGGTTATGAAAGGTGAGAATGGTAAAACTGCAACTTTAGTAATGGAGTTCTTTGATCCTGAAAGTGCTGAAAGTTGTCCTTGTTTCCATGATATGGGAGAAGGTTTAAATAGCGGGAAAGCTTACTTAATTACAGAGAATTCTCAATTCTTCATCGGTTGTGGTGAGTTCAATGAAGCCCCAGTTAGTTCAAAAAATTAATCTTTAATTTTCATTTCTGATATAAATAAAAAAACGCTTCGAATTTCGAAGCGTTTTTTTATTTAGTGATTTATATTTATTTTAAAATTAAATATAATTACATCAACATTCCACCACATACATTTATCACTTGACCTGTAATATAAGTTGACATGTCAGACCCTAAGAACACTGTTAAATCAGCAACATCTTTTGGTGAGCCACCTCTTTTTAATGGAATAGATTTTCTCCAATCCGCTACTACATCTTGATCTAAAGCGGCAGTCATTTCAGTTTCAATAAACCCTGGAGCAATAGCATTGCAACGAATATTTCTTGAACCTAATTCTTGAGCAATTGATTTTGTAAAACCAATCAAACCTGCCTTAGATGCTGCATAATTAGATTGCCCTGCATTACCACTCACCCCTACAACAGACGACATATTAATGATCGACCCTTTTTTAGCTTTTAACATCGGGCGCTGAACTGCTTTTGTTAAATTAAAAGCAGATTTCAAATTGGTATTCATTACTTCATCCCATTGTAATTCAGACATTCTCATCAGTAAAGTATCTCTTGTGATACCAGCATTATTAACAAGAATATCAATCGTTCCAAATTGAGCAACAACATCATCTACCAACGTTTGCGCTTCATCATATTTAGCAGCATCTGATTTAAAACACTTTGCTATACCACCATTTACTGATAATTCAACTTCCAAAGCTTTCGCTATTTCTTCAGATGCTGCTAAATATGAAAATGCAACGATTGCTCCTTGTTTAACACATTCTTCAGCAATTGACTTTCCAATTCCTCTTGATCCTCCTGTAATTAGGACTACTTTATCTTGTAATAATTTCATTTAAATTTAATTTTTGTGATTACAAATATAATAAATAGAAGCAAACCTAATTAGTCGTTTTTCATTTTTTATCTATGCTACATTGTTGATTAAAAATCAAAACAAATAACAATACCAAATAAAAATAGAATGTGGATCAAAGAATCAATCCTGTCAGGGCAAACTCATACTTTTGTAGCATTTAACAATTTTAGTAAATATTCATTGTCTCAACCAGCTTTTAATCTTTTACCCATAATTCCTTGCTTAACTGTCTTTTCATTTTTTAATAGAATTTTTAATGAGTATAAAATCTGTTAATACGCTACATTTACGAGTTTCGAGACGTCCATGATCTATGTCTAAGTGATTAAAAAAAAATCATCTTGTATTTATTCTAAAAGATTCTTTTGATTTATCAGTAACTTTTACTTGTCCAACAACTATGTTACTTTAATTAGCCCAAGCACTTACAATGTAAACAAGAGATTTTACTCCTCCTGATTTTGCGCAGCTAACTATTTTTGGTCTATTTTAATTACTTGACCTTGAAATTATTACGACAATTAATATCTCCAATTAACAAAATACATTTCAAATTGTTTTGGATCAATAGATGAATAAACTCTATTGATAGTGTCTTATGAAGGAAGACCATTCGATAAAGACATAAAGCTTTCTAAAACTTTTTCTTTAGCTATTGTAAACTCTTCCATTTGATTCCATGTTTCAGTCTCACATAGAGTAGCAACAACTCCAATGAGTAGAATTGTTTTAGGTTATGTATTATGTTTGTATGACTTCCAGAGTCTGTAATTTGACTATCAGTAAAATATAGTTATTTTAACTGGACTTACAATGGGTTAATTAATTTATTATTAAATATTTACAAAGTTTTTAAATCATTTAAAAGTATGATTTTTCCCTATAATTTTAGCCGAATAACATTTTTGTATTCAAATGGATGCTTTTCTCCTTTGATTGAACATATATTTTTATAAAGTCTAAAAATATGCTACCTTTGA
>Ga0105054_10000970_pt1 | contig 46972 bp, 25 predicted proteins | sample BON02_FD_78091 | JGI IMG/M metagenome (GOLD analysis project Ga0105054, IMG submission 78091) | Freshwater microbial communities from Lake Bonney liftoff mats and glacier meltwater in Antarctica - BON-02 (megahit assembly) | ecosystem: Environmental > Aquatic > Freshwater > Ice > Glacier...
GACGGCGATCTCCATCGACCCCTCGGCGCGGCGGGCGTCCACCATCTCGATGGACTCATTCACTACCTCGTTCAAGTCCGTATCTTCGGTTTGGAGCACCGCCCGTCCAACGCGGGAGAAGTGCAGGAGCGAGTCGAGCAGGCTGTCCATTCGCACGGTCAGCCGCATCAGCCCTTCGACCTTCTTTCGATGCTCCCCGTCCTTCCCAGCCGCGTCTTCGAGCAACTGATGGGCGTACTTATGGATGCCGCGCAATGGCTCTTTTAAGTCGTGCGACGCCACATAGGCGAACGCGTCCAGTTCTTCATTCGACCGGGTCAGGTCGGCGTTGAGATCCGCCAACCGCTCAGACCGGCTGACCACAAGTTCCATGATCAGCATCCGCAGTCGAACGGCGGAGTCAAGTTCGACGGTCAACCAAGGCACAGATCGCCCACGGACGGATTCCTGGAACAGTTCGAAGCTTCGACGCGGTGTGAGTCGGGGGCCGTTCGGGCCGGGGACGGTCGGCTTGTCGTGCGGATTGCCGCCCCAGTTGACCGTCCGCATGGTTTCGGGCCGGAACCAGAGCATCAGGTTTCGGTTCGTGCGGGACAGCGGCACGGCAAGTAGACCGCTCGCCACATCGCCGAAGGCCGCGGCTGGGGGATAGTCGCGGGCGAGCGAATCGGTGACATAATGCGGGCTGGTCAGGGATGTGAATTCCGGCCGGTCGTTCAGCCACTCGCCGAGACCTTCCAGTTCGGTTTCATTCGGAGTGTTACCGACTCGCCACCATCGGTTGAGGTGGTAAAGCGCCGCACCGCCCGCTGCCATGCCGTCGAGAAGGTTTGGCTGGCCATCGGTCAATATAGCGAGGCCGTTCTGCGCCGCCTTCGCAACAAGTTGCTGATGTGTCCCGTCGAGCTTCAATCGGTAGACCAGATGCTCCCTTTCCTCCGCCGCCTGATATTGCAGGGAGACCACCTGAGCCAGGAACTCACAGGCCGCACGCACCTGGTACGGTACGAACTTTGGGCCAGCATAATGATGGCCGGCGATAAGTCCCCAGAGATCGTTGCCCTGGCGGATCGGCAAGGTCAGACCGGCCGTCACCTTCATGTTTTTCAAGTACTCGGTGTACATGACCGACACCCCGCGCAGGGCACAGAAAGTCATGGTGAGCGGTCGGCCGGATTGTGGATTGGTGAGCGGGACCATTTCCGCCAGCGCCCCGGCCACGTCCGGCGTCGGGCGGATCCAGACCTTTTTGAAAACCTCGCGGGCCGGTTGCGGAATGTCTTCGGCCGGGTAGTGCAGCCCAAGCCATGGGTCGAGATCGTCCCGCTTGCTCTCGGCAACGACCTCGCCGTGGCCGTCGGCATGGAACTTGTAAATCATCACTCGATCAAGGCCGGTAAGGGTCCGGAAATCGGCGGCGGTCAGATCGCAGAATTCCTGAAGTGTTCGCGCGGTTTGTAGCCGGGCGACGGTTTTTTTTACCAGGGCGTAATAGTCCGGCTCGCCAGCTTTGGTGCGTCCGGTCGCTTCAAACTCAACAACCGCTACGCCGTCAATGGTGTGCGCGGTTACGTCCAACGGCGGCACGTCCCCTTGCGCTGGCAGCGTGAAAACGTAAAGCGGGTTGTGGTCGGTCGGTTCGGTCGCGAAGAACGCTTTCAGGGTCGCTTCCCCGTCCAGTCCGATAGCGGCGCGGACCGGTTTATTAAGCAGAGACTCCGCAGGATGGCCGAGTAACCGGTCGGTATTCTCGCTCGCCTGCAGGATCGTCAGGTCAGCCGGCCGCAGCACGAGCATCGCACCGTGCGCCTGCACGCAACCCGGCGTCTGCACCGGCTCGCTGTCGCAGTTGGTAAGGGTGACCCCGTGGCGCTTGACGCTGTACGGCTGACCGTCCCACGGCTGAGGGGTGACTTTATCTTCTTGACTCATCAATTATGACCTTCGCGCATCATTCAATGCTGCAATGTTAGGAATGTCTCTTTCGCGGCGGCCACCGCTTCATCTGCCTCACAGGGCTTTACCACGGTGGCAGTTAACACTGCCCGGAATGCCTGCCACATCGCGCCGGTACGGTCACCGTAGCCGTGAAAGAATCGGCCGCCGGTTTCGGGCGTCACGCCGAGCCGATTGCGGAGCAACTGGCTGATGACCTGACCGCCGAGGGTCGCCCCTTCGAGCACATAGAGGCAGCCGAAAGCGGCAGCGATCGTGCCGTGCGGAGGCAGGACTGTGCAGACCGGAACCATTTCAGGATCGCTCACTCCGAGAGCCTGCAAATCGTTTTTCAGAAGAAGCGTTTTCTGCCGTTCTGTGAGGTCAATGCTACGTTCCATCCAACCGCCGATCTTCAACAACCCGGCTTCGAGCGGCAGATAAAATCCATGGAACCTCTCGACCAAACGGCGGTACGCGTCGAGCGTCAGTGTTTCATTTGTAAGATCAAGAGCCGCCTCGATCGCGTCATGCTGAGGACGTGTTTCAGCCCTGAGTCGGGTAAGGACCGGATTTGACGCGGTGACAGAATTTGATGCGAAGACAGACTCACCATCCATCCGGCAGCCTCCGCTCGATCCTAATGCAGGCTGCCTCTGGTTGACTCTTCTCAGTCACATCATCAAGGAGGTCTTCAAGATCGAAATCGACAGAACGGACGTCTTGAGCCAGTTCTTTCGCGGTTGCGTCCAGGCCAAGGAATGTGCCTGGCGCATTGTGCTGCATGGCAACGTCAACAAGGAGCTCGAACCTCCGGAAAGTTTCGTCGCAGCCAGCGCCGCCGCGAGCGAGCGCGGCCCTTCTAAATGTCAAACCACCGCGTTCGATCTCGTTCAGCCCCTGAATGCCGGTTGGACATTTCAGCAAGCTTGCCGGAATCGCCGATGGAACCATCGCTTTCCGTTTCGTGACGGTCCTGGTCAACGGACAATCCTTCCTTCTCAGTTATGACACCGCCTCGCCGAAAATCAGCGAGACCAGGAACGCACCACTTTTGCTGAAAGCGGACGACACGTTCAGGTTTTGTGGTCCCTGCAATTGCTCTGCAGGAACCCTTTTTGCATCGGGAATGCAGTGAGCGCATGGCGCAAAAAAACGACGTGGGGGCAAACCAGAAAAAGGTATGCACCCACGTCGGCTTATTTCCTGCCTGGCCGCCCATTAAAACCGGGTTGCCCTGCGTTTAACCATCCGACTGCAAACGTGCAGCCTAAGGCTTTCGGCAGCGAATGACAACGTGACGTGACGTCTAAACGTATAGAAACACCGGCTGCGTTGAGAATAACCAACAACAAAGATGAATTAGGGAGGAAATATTCCGACCCAGCCCAGGCAGAGTATTTTGATATTGCCGCGGAGATTCGCGGTTCTGCGCGAAATTAAGTGCGCGACAAAGAAATGGCGGACTCCGGGGGCGTAGATCCAATTGCGTGGTGTTCAAGTACTGCGATTCGCGTCCAACATGCCTCGGCAAGTGAGCCTTGGCAACGCCCCAGGTTTCTTCGATTGGCAAGACTATGGGAGGCAGGACTATGAATCGCAGTATTGAACAGACGATTGCGGAGGCAGCAGATCACGGGAAAGTACGTGTTCATAGTGTTATGCGTTGGATTGTGTTGTGCATGCCTGATTCGGTTTTTGCCACCGATATGCGTTTTTGTTTGTGGCTGCATTTGGATTACTGTGGCGAATTGCACAGGGTTGAACGATACTTGTATCCATTTTAGCGAAAGTGTTCTACGATTGCGGACAGCCGATGAATTCAAGAAAGGCGTGTTGTTTATTTCGAACAGCATCGGGGGAGTTTTTCGTTATTGATCTCTGTGAGATCGCACTGGACTGTTGAATGTTGCTGAAGATCGATTTCGAAATCTCCTTTACGTTCGCCGAAACGACTCCGGTTGTGCTGGTGACTTTTCTGCATCCATCACGCGATGCCACCGTGCGGAGTCCGGAACAGTTTTCAATTCAGCCGCAAGTTCCAGTCTCACGATTCATGGATGGTTTCGGCAATCGATGCGGACGCGCCGTAGTGCCTGCCGGAATGGTTGTGTTCCGCAATAATGCAGTCGTCGAAGACTCTGGGCTTCCCGATCTTCAAGTCCCGAATGCGCCGCAGTCCGCTGTTCAGGATCTTCCGGATTCGCTGCTGCAGTTTTTGCTTCCCAGCCGATATTGCGAAGTTGACAGTGAGCTAAAAGAACTCGCATGGTCGCAGTTTAAGGGCACCTCGCCGGGATGGCCGCGCGTCCAGGCTGTCTGTGATTTTGTCCACAGGCATATCCGCTTCGATTATCAGCAGGCTCGTCCAACTCGAACAGCATTGGAAGCCTATCGAGAGCGTGTGGGAGTGTGCCGTGATTACATGCACCTGGCGATCACGCTCTGTCGTTGTCTGAATATTCCGGCTCGTTACTGCACGGGATACCTTGGAGACATTGGCGTTCCTGTACAGCCCAGTCCGATGGATTTCAGTGCCTGGTTCGAAGTTTTTCTGGGTGGCCAGTGGTACTCGTTTGATGCTCGAAACAACATCCCTCGCATAGGCCGAGTTCTGATGGCACGCGGCCGAGACGCGGCAGATGTGGCCATTACAACAACATTTGGAGTCAGTCAGTTGCAGTTGTTTAAGGTCGGAACTGACATTGTGAAAGTCTGATAGCGGCAGCAAATTCAAAAGCTTGCCGGCTGTCAGTCTCAGTTCATCGATTGTCGAAAAGCAGGCGTGCGATGGAGCGAAAAGATGATTACTTCTTCGCCGCTGACTGTGCTGATGTCGTGATGCAGACTGACGACTTTTGAGCCCGTGATCTTTTCAACCAACGTTTCCAGCGCGGGGCGAGCGATCTCAATCAATTGAGTTCTGACATCTTTCAGCAGATCGCGGCCCCTTTCCGACGATTGGGTTTGCACGAGATGCTGTTCTGCTGCGGTCAGGACACCCTGCAGTCGAATCAGCAGGAGATCGTTGATCAGGAAACAGCGAATATCCTTGGGGCCACGACCCATGTACTCGAGTTCAAATTTCGAAATGCCTTCGCAAACAGCGCCTTCCATTTCACCCTGAGTCATCATAGAAATGTTCCATTCAGGGCAGTTGCCAACGAAGCTGACTGCGAGCAAATTTCAATACGCGAAGGCCACGGCCACAGATTTGATGCGGATGATACTGATCCAGCCAGCCGAATGACAGAAGGTCAGAGATGAAGACATGTCAAATCATGCACCTGACGTCGCGGTATTTCAATTTTCAGTAAAGTCCTTTCCCGACTGTGATAAGGTGACGAACTGGGACAGACATGCCTTCGCCGATTTAGATTGCGAACACAGCGTGCAAATTCCTCTTTCGCAAGATACGATAACGGCGCTTGGGACGGTTCATCATTCGGACACACTAATTGAAAACTGACGTTGGACAACTAGATGACGGGCAACCCGATCGACGGGGGGCTTGTTGAAGAGTAGACCGACGTGAACGAATCTTTCAAGGTTCGCTCACGTCGGTCTTTTTTTTAACTCGCGCGAACGAAACCACGGAGAAAAACGATGACCATTACGGACCGTAACATTGAACCCGCCATACGGTTCCAGATGTTTCTTAACTCCGCCCCGGACGCCATGGTAGTTGTCGATCAGTATGGGCAAATCGCGTTTATCAATGTCCTGGCGACTGGACTGTTTGGTTACGAGGCCGACGATCTGCTGGGAAATCATGTCAACATGCTGATGCCGGTTTCGCTGAGAGATGTTGGCGACGACGAGTCAATCTCGCCGACGACAACATGCAGCGTCGACGAAATCTGTGCCAGCCAGGAACTTGTCGGCCTGCGAAAGGATGGGACAGAGCTGCCTCTGGAAGTCAGTATCAATGTTCTGGAAACCAATCACGGTGTGTTCATTCCAATCGCCATCCGGGATGTGTCACATCTTCAAAACTCCGGGTTTCGACTGCATCAGTCAAATCAACAGTTGCGTTTCATTCTGGATTCCATGCCGCAGAGCATTGTCACAACAGATCCTGACGGCGAAGTTACCTACTACAATCCCCAAATCAGCGAATTCACAGGACTGTCGTTCGAACAGATTCGCGGCACAGGCTGGACTCAGTTCATCCATCCGGAAGACGTTGAGGAACATATTCGCATATGGAAGCACTGTATCGCGACCGGAGAAAAGTTTGAATTTGCAAGCCGCTTCCGGCGTTCTGACGGCGAGTACCGCTGGCATTTCAGTCGGGCTCTGCCGATGCGTGATTCGACTGGCAGGATCGTGATGTGGGTCGGTTCCAACACCGACGTTCACGACATGAAGGAAGCCAGGGCTGCTCTGCAGATTTCCGAGTTACGATATCGAAGACTGTTTGAAGCCGCCAAGGATGGCATTCTGATTCTGGATTTCGTCACCGGCAGGATTGTGGACGCAAATCCGTTTATGAGTACCCTGCTGGGCTATTCGCACGAAGCTTTCCTCGGCAAAGAACTCTGGGAGATCGGACTGTTCAAGGACAGAGCTGCTAACGAAGACGCTGTGCGAACACTGCAGAACTCTGGCTACCTGCGATATGAACATCTACCTCTGGAAACGACTGCCGGGCAGACAGTGGAAGTTGAGATTGTCGCCAACGCTTATCGCGAGGGCGATCATCAGGTCATCCAGTGCAACATCCGCGACATTACCGAACGCAGTCGCATGGAAAAACTCTTGCAGTCACAGACCATGGAACTCGCCAATCTGCATCTTCGCAAAGATGAATTTCTGGCGATGCTCAGCCACGAATTACGAAGTCCGCTGGCTCCGATTGCGAACGCGGTTCAGCTATTGAGCCTGCAACAGGACACGGAAACACGTGTCCAGAAGCAGGCTCGCAATATTATCGAACGGCAGGTCGGCAAGTTGCAGCATCTGGTGGACGATCTGCTGGAGGTGTCTCGCATCACGTCTGGTCGAGTTCAACTGCGTGCGGAATCTGTGGACGTGAGTAGTATTGCCGAAGGGGCCGTGGAAACTGTTCGGCCATTAATGGAACAACGCCATCACGAATTCAGTGTCACTCTGCCGATCGAACCGATCTGGCTGCACGCAGATGCGTCTCGCATCGAACAGGTGGTGGTCAATCTGCTGACGAATGCCGCGAAATATACGGAAGAAAATGGCCACATCTGGCTGACTGTTCGGAAGGAACGCAATGAGTGCGTGCTTCTTGTGCGAGATTCCGGCGTAGGCATTGCTCCGGCGCTGCTTCCCCAGGTCTTTGACCTGTTTACTCAGGCAGAACGTTCTCTGGATCGGTCGCAGGGCGGTTTGGGAATCGGGCTGGCTCTGGTTCAAAGACTGACCGAACTTCACGGCGGCACGGTCGAAGTCTACAGTAAGCCCGGCGAAGGCAGTGAGTTCATCGTGCGACTGCCGCTACTGCCGGATGAGACACCTCATTCCGCTGACATCGCGATCAAGGCTGATCAGGCAACTCGCGCGCTGCGAGTGCTTGTCGTCGATGATAACGAGGATACCGTGCTGGGCTTTTCTATGTTATTGAAAGCGTACGGCCACGAAACTCGCACGGCTCAGAATGGAATCGCGGCCGTTCAGCTCGCAGAGGAATTCCGGCCTCACGTAATCTTGCTGGATATCGGCTTGCCGGGTCTGAATGGTTACGAAGCGGCTCGCCAGATTCGCCAACAGCCGCACGGTAAGAACATCGTGCTGATTGCGTTGACGGGATATGGCCAGGATTCGGATCGCCAGACATCGACCGAAGCAGGATTTGATTATCACCTCGTGAAGCCCGCAAAGTTTGATCAGTTGCTGCAGATATTGAGTGAAGTGGAAGCTCGAGTGTTCTGAATGCGTCTTTCGAATTTGTTTGTGAGGTGCTGAATGGATTGATCATAACCCGACGCGTCAGCGAGGGATTCGTTGCTGCGAACCGAACAGTCAAAACTCAATCCCTCACTGACGTTTCGGGTTGTGAAAATGAATTCAACAGCCCGCTACCGTCGGCGGCTCACACTTTGAACAAAACCTCTTCCTCAGGAAACTCATTTATGCCATCTCAAACATCACTGCGACTTCTCATAGTCGACGACAACCGCGACGGTGCTGATGCGTTGGGGCTGTTGCTGGAGGAACTTGACCATCAGGTGCATGTTACGTACGGCGGACTTCAGGCACTGGATGTGGCGACAGCGTTTCGTCCGGATCTGATGCTGGTGGATCTACTGATGCCCGGCATGGATGGTTACACGCTGGTGAGCCGATTTCGTCAGTTGCCGGGATTCGCTCAGATGAAAATCGTCGCCATCACCGGGCAGAAAGGCGACGAGCACAAAGATCACGCAATGAAAGCCGGTTGCGATCTTGTGTTGTACAAGCCCGTCACTCTGGCCGCAATCAGAATGATTCTGGACAACATCGCCCCCGTTGCATCGGGCACGAAAACCCCGGTGATGCGTTCGAGATCATCACCTGAGCCTGTGACCGATCTGCGATTGGCCATTGGTGAAGCTCGCAAACTTCGCAGTGGGCGTGCTTCAAAAAGCCTGACCCAGGCGGAAAGTGAAGCCGCGATCTGTGACGGCATCATTCGCTTTCAGGATGAATATCTCGGGTGGCGTTCGGAACGCATTCAGGCACATCTGATCAAAGATTTGCTGATCGTACGCATTCTGGGAGTGCTGACTCTTGCAGAACGGCAACTTGGAAAATCGACATCACCTGAAAAAGGCCGAGACCTCATCAAGCAGACAAGAAAACAGCTTTTAGAACTGGCTCGCCCCATGCTGGAATCGCTCGTTCACGAAGCGGCTGGTGTGAAAGTTCGAAGCATGCATCACGACATCAGTACTGTGACCGGTGAGGAGGTTGTTGTGTTTTCACTGACAGATGCACCAAAGTTTCAATAGGTTACAACAGGGAAAAACAGAGGAATCCAATCTATGCCGTTGCCGAAAATTACGAACCGAATCGGCCGCATGATGTACTGGCCCAAACGCCAATGCAAAAGCACGGCGCAGCCGAATCTTCCGGAAGAACTTCCGCTGCGATCTGAATTGTTGAACGTTGAGCAACTGGAGCGGCACGCGCGAACGATTGCCGGGATTCATCGATTATCGACGCATCAAACCGACGACAAACTGCTGCCTCGGCTGGTGGAAAACGAACGCATCCTTGTCGATACATACGATCAGATCGCCGCCGCAGCGGCTCGCAATCGCAGGATCGTCCCGGCGGCAGAATGGCTGCTGGATAATTTCTATCTGATTGAAGAACAAATCCGCTCGACGCGGCGATTGCTTCCGAAATCGTACAGCGATGAACTGCCACGATTGGCAAACCGCGCCCATGCGGATTATCCGCGAGTCTACGATATCGCTCTGGAGCTGATTGCACACACGGACGGACGAATGGACGCAGCGAGCCTGACCGGGTTCCTGACGGCGTATCAAACTGTCGCGCCGCTCAAGCTGGGCGAACTCTGGGCGTTGCCTTTGATGCTGCGACTGGCGCTGATTGAAAATCTGCGGCGAGTGGCCGTGCGGATTTCTCAGGGGCGCTGCGATCGCGATCAGGCCAGTGACTGGGCCGAACAGATGATTCGTACGGTCGAACAGAAGCCCACCGACCTGGTGCTGGTATTGGCCGACATGGCGCGACAAAATCCACCGCTTTCGGGAGCGTTTCTCGCCGAGCTGACTCGTCATCTGCAGGGGCAGAATCCCAACTTCTCCTTCGCCAGCAGCTGGCTTGAACAACGTCTGGCCGATTCGGGCCAATCCACTGAGCAATTGATTCTTGCCGAAGGGCAGGCTCAGGCCGCCGACCAGGTGTCGGTGGGAAACAGTATTACCAGTCTTCGGTTTCTTGCCGTCAACGATTGGCGCGAATTCGTCGCTGATCAGAGCTTGGTGGAACAGACGCTGAATCGAGATCCCGCTGGTGTCTATTCCGGAATGGACTTCGCCACGCGCGACCGGTATCGCCATGCGGTCGAAGCGATCGCTCGTCGATCACGCTGTTCAGAATACGATGTGGCTCAGCGAGCCATCCAGTTGTCGCAGGCTGAACAGACGGCAGAATCGTATCAGCGGACGCACCACGTCGGATACTTTCTGGTGGATCAGGGACGACCGGCACTGGAACGCCTCGTCCATATGCATTTGACCGCAGGAACTGTGATCGACAAGTTTCGTCGACGATTTCCGCTGTTCATCTACAGCGTTTCCATGTTGACGTTCACTGCGGTCATCATGCTCCTGCTGTGGAACTACAGTGCGGGACATCGACCAGGGACGATCCTGCTTTGGCTGCTGGCGATTCCCGTTTTCATGTCGGCCGGACAACTGGCCGTAGGACTTGTCCACTGGCTGATGACAACCGTGATGACTCCTCAGGCGTTGCCTCGCATGGATTTCCACGCCGGGATTCCGCCCGAACATCGTACGCTGGTGGTGATTCCAACGATGTTGTCGAATCCAGCTTCGGTCGAGCGGTTGCTGGAAGGGCTCGAAATCCGGTATCTCGCCAATCGCGAAAGCTGCCTGCACTTCGCATTGCTGACCGATCTGGAGGACGCATCCGAAGAAGTCCTGCCTGAAGACGCCGCGTTGGTTCGATTGGCTTGTGACGGTATCACGGCGCTTGCAAAGAAATACGAGCACGACCGGGCGGATATCTTCTTTCTGCTGCATCGCAGTCGTCGCTGGAATGCTCAGTCAAACCAGTGGATGGGCTACGAGCGAAAACGAGGAAAGCTGGCCGATCTAAATGCCACACTTCGTGGAGCCACGGGAAGATTCGCCAACATCGTCGGAACCAGCGAAATCCTGCCGCAAATCAAATATGTCATCACGCTTGATACCGATACGCAACTGCCGCGAGATTCCGCCTGTGAAATGGTTGCGGCGATGGCCCATCCGCTCAATCGGCCGGTGCTGGATGCCGACGGCAAGCAGGTGATTCATGGCTATACAATTCTGCAGCCGCGAGTTGGCGTCAGTCTCCCCAGTGCGTACCGATCGTGGTTCGTGCGACTGTTTGGCGGCGATCCGGGCGTTGATCCCTACACGCGAGTCGTCTCGGATGTGTATCAGGATCTCTTTTCAGAGGGTTCGTTTATCGGCAAAGGCATCTACGATGTCGATATGTTCGATCGTCGCTGCGGTGATTTCCCTGAGAACCGAATTCTGAGTCACGATCTGCTGGAAAGCTGCTACTGCCGTTCCGCACTGTTGACGGATGTGATTCTGTATGAAGACTACCCGTCCAGCTACACCGCCGATGTTGGCCGACGACATCGCTGGATGCGCGGTGACTGGCAGATCGCGGCATGGCTGATGCCACGCGTCCGCAGTCTTGCCTCCGGAAGTACCGAAAACCCGATCTCCTGGTTGTCTCGATGGAAGATTCTTGACAATCTTCGCCGCAGCATCGTGCAAGTCTCAATGCTGTCCCTGTTGCTGCTGACATGGATGCTTGCTCCGCCGTCGATGGCGATTCATGCAACGATCTTCATCGTACTGGTGGTGACCCTACCGTCGCTGTTGACGGCGCTCATGGATCTCGCCAGAAAACCTACAGGCATTCCGGTGCCCACGCACTTGATGAGCTGTCTGACTTCGACCGTTCGGCCGCTGTCTCAGAGTGTGTTCGCGCTGATGTTTCTACCTTATGAAGCGTACATCAGCCTTGATGCCGTAGTACGCACGCTGGTGCGAGTCCACTGGACAAAATCGAAGCTGCTGGAATGGAAGACGTCCAGCGACGCAGAACGCAGTGCCCGCTCTGACCTGAGGGGTTTCTTCCGAGCCATGCTGGTCGCTCCGACCATCGCAGCAGCAACGCTGGTGTACCTGATTCTGCTGCGTCCGGATGTCCTGCTGGTCGCCGGCGTGTTGCTGGCCATGTGGATCATTTCGCCGGCAGTGGCGTGGTGGCTAAGTCGTCCGATTCTTCCGACTCCCGTAAAGCTGACAAAGAAGCAATATACCTTCCTGAGACGAACCGCGCGAAAAACATGGCGCTACTTCGAGACATTCGTCACGGAGGAAGAAAACTGGCTGCCGCCGGACAATGTGCAGATGAATCCTGACGAAGTGATTGCATCGCGAACAAGCCCCACCAACATTGGCATGGCCTTGCTGGCTGATCTGGCGGCGCATGACTTCGGGTATATCTCGGTTGAATGTCTGCTCGACCGCACGCGAAAGACGTTCGACACGATGTCGAAGATGGAACATCATCGCGGCCATCTTTTTAACTGGTACGACACACAAACTCTGCAACCACTGGCTCCGCTGTACGTTTCGACCGTCGATAGCGGAAACCTTGCCGGACATTTGTATGTCCTTGGCAGCGGTTTCAGAGAACTCGTCAACGCTAAAATTCTTCCTCGGCGCGTTTGCGACGGTCTGATCGACACGCTGGGTATTCCTTTGGACGAATCATTCGATCACAAGTCCGGTGATCAGAAATCAGGGACATCCGAACCTTCGCTTCGCATCGACGGAAACATCATGCGGAGTCTTGAACGACAAATCGAAGGACTGGAACGCTGTCCGTATCAGATCGGAGCAACTCGGACGCTCCTTCTGAGGCTGATTGACGACTCCACAGCAGCGGTGTCAGAAAAGTCTCTGCTGTTGCATCCGGAACTTCACTGGTGGCTGAGTGCGTTTGTGCGAGCCTGCACGGACCATCTGCAGGAACTGCAGCGACTCGCCGCCTGGTCAGTCCTTCCGAATCCGCCGTCGGGATTCTGGGACGTTGGGTCGGCTGAAGCACTGCAGCGCCTTGCGGAACTTCGTTCACAACTTGCGATCCTCGATGCGGTTCCGTCGCTGAAGACAGTGGCCGCTTTGACTCAGACGTTCGATCCGCTGATCGATGCCATTCTCGTTGATTTTTCTGCCGTCGATGCTCCGCCGTCAGACAGGTCCATCGTTGACAAAGTAGATTGGCTGCAATCGCTGCAACAAGCTCTGACGAAGTCGTCGAAACTGGCCGCGACTCGCATTCACAGTCTCGAACAGATCGCTGATCAGTGTTCAGAATTCGCTGAGATGGATTTCGATTTTCTGCACAACAAGTCACGTGATCTCTTCGCAATTGGATTCAACGTCAGCGAAAACCGCATCGACAGCGGCTGCTACGATTTGCTGGCCTCTGAAGCACGGCTCGCCAGCTTTGTACTCATCGCGCAGGGTCACTTCAGCCAGGAACACTGGTTCGCCCTCGGCCGCCTGCTCACCACCGCCAGCGGGGCTCCAGCGTTGCTCAGTTGGAGCGGATCGATGTTTGAGTATCTGATGCCGATGCTTGTCATGCCAACATACGAAGGCACGTTGCTGGATCAGACGTGCCACGCCGTTGTTCGTCGGCAGATCAATTATGGCCGTCAGCGCGGGGTGCCGTGGGGCATTTCCGAATCCGGCTACAACATGGTCGACCGAAGTCTCAACTACCAGTATCGCGCGTTCGGTGTTCCCGGCCTGGGACTCAAACGAGGACTCGCCGAAGATCTCGTGATCGCACCGTACGCAACAACGCTGGCTTTGATGGTGGCTCCGGAAGCAGCCTGCAAAAATCTGGAACGACTGGCACAGGATGGACGAGAAGGAGCGTATGGTTTCTACGAGGCCATTGATTATACGCCGTCGCGGCTGCCACCGGGCGCGAACAGCGTGACGGTGCGGCAGTTCATGGCACATCACGCCGGTATGAGTTTATTGTCGCTGGAATACCTGCTGCTGGATAAGCCGATGCAGCGACGTTTCGAAAGCGATCCGGCTTTTCGAGCCATCGATCTTCTGTTGCATGAACGTGTTCCCAAGGCCTCGGTTCCGGTGTTCCCGCACGCCATTGAAGCCAGTGCCACTCGCATTGCTTCGGCGGAAGAGGCCGGGACAATGCGCGTCTTCACCGACCCAAGCAGCGCCGTTCCGGAAGTGCATCTGCTGTCCAACGGGCAATATCATGTTGCCATCACAGCCGCTGGCGGTGGCTACAGTCGCTGGCGAGATCTGGCGGTGACGCGTTGGCGCGAAGATCCGACGCGCGACTGCTGGGGTTCATTCTGTTATCTGCGGGATCTCGACAGCGGAACACTTTGGTCAACATCGTGGCATCCGACAGGCAAACCGTCAAAACCATACGAAGCGATTTTTACTCAAGCCCGCGCGGAGTTTCGTCGGCGCGACGAAGACATCGAAACGCACGCGGAAATCAGCGTGTCGTCAGAAGATGATGTGGAACTTCGCCGAGTCACGTTGATCAATCATTCGGCACGCATCCGCACGATCGAAGTCACCAGTTACGCCGAGGTTGTGCTGGCGACTCAGGCCCAGGACGAATCACATCCGGCCTTCAGTAACCTGTTTGTTCAATCCGAATTTGTCGAAGGACCGAACGCACTATTTTGTACGCGGCGTCCACGATCCGCCGAGGAAAAACCTCCGTGGCTGATGCATATGATTGCGGTCGGAGGCACCGTTGCTGGCATCCCTTCGTTCGAAACTGATCGCATGAAATTCACGGGACGAGGCCGGAGTCTTTCATCTCCGGCAGCCTTCGATCACAAGTCTTCGCTTTCCAATACTGTCGGAGCCACACTGGATCCGATCGTCAGTATTCGTCATCGACTGGTGCTGCAAGCCGGCGAATCGGTGCGAGTTGATATCGTGACTGGCGTCGCGGAAACTCGCCACGCTGTTCAGGGCATGGCCGAAAAGTACAGCGATCCGACTCTGGCGGATCGAGTGTTCGAGCTCGCGTGGACTCGCGGACCAATCATGCTGCAGCAATTGAACGCGTCCGCGGCCGACGCACAGGCTTATGGACGCCTGGCGGGTTCGATCATCTATGCCTCCGCACTCCGCAGATCGCGCGCAAGTGTGCTGATTCGCAATCGCCGAGGCCAGTCCGGTCTGTGGAGTTACGGCATCTCCGGCGATCTGCCAATTGTCCTGGTTCGCATCAGAGATCAGGATAAGATTGAACTCGTGCGTGAAGCGCTTCAGGCTCATTCGTATTGGCGCATGAAGGGGTTGAGTGTCGATCTTGTGGTCTGGAACGAAGACGATTCCGTGTATCGCCAGTCGCTGCAGGATTCGATCATGGATGCCGTCGCCGCCAGCCCGGCGTCGGCGATGTTGGATCGACCTGGTGGAGTCTTCATTCGTCGCGGCGAACAGATGTCGGAAGAAGATCGCTCGTTGCTGCAGACGGTTGCTCGAGTTGTCCTGCTGGACGATGCGGGAACATTATTGGAACAAGTCGATCGTCGAGCCCGGGTGGATTTTTCCGTTCCAAAGTTTACGCCGATACGTCGCCAAACGGAAGTCATCGCCGCCCAAGAACCACCGCCTCGGGATCTAGCATGCTTCAACGGTCTTGGAGGATTCAGCCGCGACGGCAGAGAATACGTCACAATTCTGAAACCAGATTCCGCTACACCGGCCCCGTGGGTCAACGTCATCGCAAATTCACAGATCGGCACCGTGATCTCTGAAAGCGGAAGTGCTTACACGTGGATCGATAACAGTCACGAGTTTCGCCTGACGCCATGGTCGAACGATCCGGTTTCCGACACTTGTGGCGAGGCGTTTTATCTGCGCGATGAAGAATCCGGGCATTTCTGGTCGCCGTCTCCGCTGCCAACTCGCGGCACCAACACGTATCTCGCGCGTCACGGGTTTGGATACAGCATCTTCGATTACACAGAAGATGGCATTACCACGGAATTGTGTGTCTACGTCGATATCAACGCGCCGGTGAAATTCGTGCGATTGAAGATTCGCAATCATTCAGGACGCCATCGCGAGTTGTCCGTCACCGGATACTGGGAATGGGTGCTCGGCGACCGGCGCAGCAAGTCGATGATGCATGTGGTCACAGAAGTCGATCCCGTCACCAGTGCGATTTTCGCTCGCAATTTTTATAGCCCTGAATTTGCAGGCAAGATTGCTTTCGCGGACTGCAGCGAATCCATTCGAACGGTCACTTGTGATCGAACGGAATTCCTCGGGCGAAACGGATCGGCATCCAGTCCCGCAGCGATGCAGCGAACTCGCCTTTCCAATCGTACCGGAGCCGGATTGGATCCCTGCGCGGCGATTCAGGCACCAGTTTCGCTGGAAGATGGTCAGGAACGAATCGTCGTCTTCACAGTCGGAGCCGCCACCAGTGAAGACGAAGTGCGACACCTCGTGAAGCGTTTTCGAGGCGAAGGAAATGCTCAGTCGTCGCTCGAAGGTGTCTGGCATTACTGGAGTCAGACGCTTGGCGCAGTCTATGTGGAAACACCTGATCCCGGCCTGAATTTCCTGGCGAACGGCTGGTTGGTTTATCAAACGCTGGCCTGTCGCATGTGGGCTCGTACCGGATTTTATCAATCGGGCGGCGCCTACGGATTTCGAGACCAGTTGCAGGATGCGATGGCACTGGTTCATGCGGCCCCCGGTCTGTTTCGCGAACATCTGCTTCGCGCATGTTCGCGACAGTTTCGTGAAGGAGATGTTCAGCACTGGTGGCATCCTCCGGCAGGTCGCGGCGTGAGAACGAAGTTCTCCGACGACTTCCTGTGGCTGCCAGTTGCACTCTGTCGCTACGTCCAGATGACGGGTGACACCGGCGTGCTGGAAGAACGCATACCGTTCCTGACGTCCCGCGCGTTGCATGCTCACGAAGAAGCAAACTATGATCTGCCGACAATCTCTGACGACGTTGGCACCGTTTACGAACACGCTCTTCGCGCGATCGACAACGGGCTTCGATTCGGTGTTCACGGTTTGCCTCTGATGGGCTGCGGTGACTGGAACGATGGCATGAATCTGGTCGGTCAAAACGGCCAGGGGGAAAGTGTCTGGCTGGCGTTCTTTCAATACGACGTGTTAACGCAGTTCGCGAAACTCGCCCACCAGCAGAATGACTCCGCAACCGGCGATCGACTGGTCGTCGAAGCGGGACGCCTGCGCGGCCACATCGAACACAATGCCTGGGACGGCGAATGGTATCGTCGCGCTTACTTCGATGACGGAACTCCACTGGGTTCATCAGAGAACACAGAATGCCAGATCGATTCGATCTCGCAAAGCTGGTCGATTCTCTCCGGTGCCGGTACTCGGGAGCGATCACTGCAGGCCATGACCAGCGTCAATCGACGGCTTGTTCGGCCTGACGCGAAGCTGATCCAATTGCTCGATCCGCCGTTTGATCACTCCGACCTGAATCCTGGCTACATCAAAGGCTACGTCCCCGGCGTGCGCGAAAACGGTGGCCAGTACACTCACAGTGCGATCTGGACCGTCATGGCTTTCGCCGCCATCGGCAACACTGAACGTGCGTGGGAACTGTTCAACATGATCAATCCCATCAATCACGGTTCCACGCCGCAGGACATCAGCACCTATCGAGTTGAACCGTACGTAGTGGCCGCCGATGTCTACGGCGTCGCTCCGCACATCGGCCGAGGCGGCTGGACCTGGTACACGGGCTCATCCGGCTGGATGTATCGCCTGATCACAGAATCCTTGCTCGGCCTGCAACTGGACATCGACAAGCTCCGCTTCACACCTCGCCCGCCAAAGACATGGCCGTCGTTCAAAATTCACTACCGATTCCGCGACACCAACTACCACATCACAATTAAAAACGGCGGCGAAGGAACCACGATCCAAAGCCTCATTATCGACGGAAACGATCAGCCGGAACATTTTGTTCCGCTCAGTGATGACAACGCAAACCACGAGGTCGAGATTCAACTCAAGTAATCGCACTGCCTGAGCATCTCAATAATTGAAGTTTGAAATGTGGTCACACTTCGCGACCGATGAATGGTTATTTTTCACCAAACATTGAGTTCACTATGAAAAACACGAAAGCAGAAACGCACGAAGGCAATGTCGTGAGCGTAGACGGAGACAAGTTCACTTCGAAGTGTACCGACGGCAAAATGCTCCACCACATTTTGGCCACGGGTGCCACGGTCACCTGTGATGGCAAAGATTGTAAATCTTGCCGATTTGAAGCCCGGAACCAAAGTTCGCGTCACTATGCAAAAAGATGATTCGAACATCGTGACGGCCGTTGAATGCGGAACATCTATTCATGCGGCAGCCGGCAAGGTGTAGCCGTGAGTGACAGGTTTGGCGAGTCAGCGTGCAGTTCGCCGCTGACTCACCGAACTTCAAACCTTTGCATAGAATATGGCCGTTAAAAAAAACAATCCAAACCCGTACGGTTCATTATCGGATGTTCGATCAGATGGAAAAAAATTCACAGCATGGGAAACTGTCTCGCGCGGTGACGATTTTTCAACCGAAATGCAGCCGAACTCGCTCCGAACTCGCCCCAAATACAGGTGACCCATTCGTGAAGTCAGCCAGTTCCGTTGAAGCGGCACAACGAACCTCAGACCATTTCAAGGGCGTCTATAGACGGAGAGTTCTTGCAGACGTTCATTGCCTCACTGCTTTGTACATACCAAAGCCGCAAATTACATGAAGAAACCCAATCGACTAATTGTGCGAGTGACAATGGTGGCGGCTGTCGCCGTCGGAGGCGACTTCGGTTGGCAATGGTGGCTCGCTCAGCAATCAACACCGCTGCCCGAGGGAATCGCTTTTGGCAACGGGCGGAACGAAGCGGTTCAAGTTGATATCGCGACCAAATAGGCCGGTCGAGTGAAAAGCGTCTTTGCTCACGAAGGCGATCTGGTTGAAAAAGATCAATTACTGGTGCAGATGGACACGCTCGAGTTGGAAGCAGCGCTAGCGCAGGCGCAAGCCCACCTGGCAGAAGCACAACAAGCGATCGCTCAGGCGGACGCAGTCCTGCTGCAGCGCGGTAGTGAACTCAATCTCGCCGAAAGCACTCTTGATCGCGCAGAAAAACTGCTGGCACAACGTGCGATTTCTGAAGAGGAATATGATCAGAAGTAGAGTTCACGTGAAGTTGCTAAAGCTTCAGTAACGGCCGCCGAAGCGTCGGTCAATACCGCAAAGCGTTCGGCTGATGCAGCGCAGGCCTCCGTCAAACAAACCGAAGTTCAAATCGCCGACGCTCAACTGAAATCACCCACCATCGGTCGAGTACTGTATCGACTGGCTGAGGATGGGGAAGTTCTCGCTGCTGGCGGGAAGGTGCTGACATTGATGGACATGAGTGATATCTACATGGAAATTTTCCTGCCAGCCAAGGACGCAACTCGGCTATCCATTGGTGCCGAAGCTCGAATTGTGCTTGATGTTGCTCCTGGTTACGCGGGTGTTGCAACGGTGACGTTCGTGTCGCCGGAAGCACAGTTTACGCCGAAGCAAGTGGAGACACAGGCAGAGCGTGACAAGCTGATGTTTCGTATCAAGGTGCAAGTGCCACACGAACAAGTCATCAAGCATATCGAGAAAATCAAATCGGGCATTCGCGGTGTAGCCTATGTGAAGATCGACGACTCCGTTGTCTGGCCGCCAGAACTCAATCGTCTGTTTCCCGACGACCTGTCGCAGATGAAGTACAAACGATGAACGATCCCGTTAGTTTTAAAATCGAGGCCGGGGAAATTTTTGGATTCCTGGGCTCGAACGGCTGCGGCAAGACCACCACGATGAAGATGCTGACCGGCCTGTTGCCGCCGACGCAGGGCAAGGCATGGCTGTGGGGCAAGGAGGTGGATGCCAACGACACGGCGACTCGCTACCGCGTTGGCTTTATGTCCCAGGGGTTTTCGTTCTATGGAGGATTGACCGTCCAGCAGAACCTGCAATTGCATGCTCGTCTTTATCACCTATCGACGACCAGGACGCGGGAAAGGATCAAAGAACTCGTTGGTCGTTTTGGGTTGACACAGTATCGAAATCAGAAAGCGGATTCTTTGCCTCTGGGACTTCGTCAGCGTCTTTCGCTTGCTGTGGCCGTCATTCACGAACCGGAAATGTTGATCCTGGATGAGCCAACATCTGGCGTTGATCCGGTTGCGCGCGACCAATTCTGGGAGTTCTTAATCGATTTATCTCGAAACCAGAACGTCACGATCTTTATATCAACGCACTTCATGAACGAAGCCATGCGCTGTGATCGCATTTCGCTGATGCACGCGGGCAAAGTGTTGGTGCAAGATAATCCGCAAACAATCGCAAGTTCTCAGGGCGGCGGTGTTCACGGGCTGGAAGAGGCTTTCATTCAATGCATTGAAGGAGCCAGCGAGAAATCGACGGTGCCAGTGAGCGATTCTGTAGCTGCTGAAGAGAATGGACAGCTAACATCGTCGGCACAAGCGAAGAAACCTTCGTTCGCGGGACTGACTCGCATGCTTGCCTTCAGCTATCGCGAAACGATGGAAGTGCTGCGTGATCCCGGGCGGCTGACGTTTGCTTTCGGCGGTAGTCTGCTTCTTCTTTTGGTGATCGCTTATGGGCTTTCCTTGGACGTAGAGAATCTCGCCTATGCCGTACTCGACGAAGATCGAACGCCAGAAAGCCGTGCCTACCTGCAGGAGTATTCGAGCTCGCGATACTTCACCGAGAAAGCTGAGTTGCTCAATAAAGACGATCTGGAAGAAAGGCTTGCGACGCGTCAGATCACGATGGCCATTGAGATTCCGCCGTCGTTCGGTCGCGATTTGAAACGCGGTCACGCTCCTGAAGTCTCCGTGTGGATTGACGGAGCTGAAACGTCCCGTGCGGCGACGATTGAAGGTTATGTCGAGGGAGCTCACGCTAAACTCATCGAACGATTCGCTCGCGAGAGTACTTCGCCCCAGGTGCAAAGCGAACTTGCGTCGTTCGAACTGCGTTATCTGTACAACCCGACGTTCGAGAGCATCTACGCAATTGGCCCCACCATACCAACGATGATGCTGCTGCTGTTTCCTGCAATCCTGATGGTCGTCAGTGTCGCGCGAGAGAAAGAGATCGGTACGATCACGAACTTCTATGTCACGCCCACGCGACGCATCGAGTTCCTGATCGGTAAACAGCTCCCCTACATCGCTATTGGAATGGCTAACTCCGTCATTCTGACGCTGGTCGTCGTCTTCTTGTTAAAAGTTCCAATGAAGGGAAGTCTGTTAACGCTCACGTTCGGTGCGTTGCTGTACGTCACCGCCACCACATCTACGTTGGAATCGGCGAGTGGAGAGGCACTGAAGCGATCTACAACAAGCAGCATCCGAATGTTCCTGATTCGCGGATTCCGATAAAGTCTGATTCAAACGGAATCTACCGTTGGGATTGGGCTCCGGAAGACGCGGTCGTTTACAGCATTGGAAAGAAGGGGTATGTGAATATTAAAGTCGCGCTGGCGGCACGGGACAAACCCCACCGAATCGAATTGCCGCCACTGATGAAAATCTTCGGCTCGGTGACAGACAAAAACACCGGCAAGCCGATCGAGAAATTTTCCGTCGTGCCGGTCAAAGCGTTTCGGCCCGACTTCTATTCCACCAGCTTTCAAGATCGTGCTGAAGCGGAAGGTGGCAAGTTTGAATTGCCGATCAACAGTCATGGTCAATCTGGCAACCGCTACATGGTTCGAATCGAAGCGAATGGCTATCGAACCGCCTTTTCAACGAAGTCAATGCAAGTCGGCGACCCACCTCTGAATGAAGATTTTGAATTGGAACCTGCCGCTGCGGTGACGGCGGAAGTCTTGGCTCCGGACGGAACACCGGCCATCGATTTCATGGTCGCGGTGGGCACTCCCACATCCGCTCCGCAGTTTTCCATCGATCGACCCGACGCCTCTTTCGGAATTGCCTTCAAGGTATCCGGCGAAAGTCGATTTGAATTGCCGGCGACGTTCGAGCCACAACTCATCCGTGTGTTCAATGACGCAGGGTTTGCCGAGGTCGCTCTGTCGCCCGGCGAACCGTTGGGGATCATTCAATTCCAACCCTGGTCATCGGTTTCCGGTCGCTTGATGCAGGGTGACAAGCCGATCGCGAATGAAGGTGTCTATTTCCGACCGCTGGTTCAGCGCGGTTTGACGGAAGCCAGATTCCAGGATTCCTTCTATACCAGAACCGATCTCCAAGGCAATTTTCGGTTCGATCGTTTGCCGCCGATGGCTGGCAGTGTGCAAGCACTTCTTGGCCCATGGGAACCATCGCCAATGAGTTCAAGTCAATCCGTTGCGGTTCATCTCCAGCCCGGTCAAACGACAACGCTTTCATTGGGTTCGGTTGGGAATCGAGTCATTGGCAGAGTGGTTGCCGAGGGACGTGAAAACGACGAACTGAGTAAACAGTGGTCGCTCAATTACTTGATTAGCCGTGATTCCGGAATGGCATTGCCGGCCGATGCGAATCCCTTGATGATCGGTCCCGAACAAACCGTGGACTCGGCCGTGCTTCAAAGCGGCGATTTTTCGACTTGGCTTGGAACCAAACGACATTACTTCGTGAAACTATCCGACGAGGGCGAATTGCGAATCGACGGTGTTGCAACAGGACAGTACGACTTGGTCATCCAGTTGTACGAACAGCCGGCGGGATGCCTGGTCGAGACCATCGGGCAAATGTTTTTGCCTATCACGGTGAAAGAGGGTCCGGACGCGGCAAGTGTAAAAGACCTTGGCGAGATTGCCGTCGAGTGTCGCATCGGCCCGCGTGTCGGTTCCGACATGCGAGCGTTCAAATTTATCGATTCCAGCGGCCGAGAGCAGTTCGTCGATGACATGCAGGAACGTTACGTGCTATTCCACGTTTGGGCAAGCTGGTGCACCCCGTGTCTTGCATTGATGCCAAACCTAAAGTCAACCTTTGACGGCTATCAAGACGAGAATTTGACCGTCGTTGGATTGAACGTTGACGACGTGGCTCAGCAATCCGAAGCCAAGACCCTGGTCGAAAATGGTGATTGGAATTGGGCGATGAATTACCTGGGCAGCGAATCGGCGATGATGCGTCAATTGGCCGTCAGTTCCGTTCCGGCGTATTACCTGGTCGGACCGGACGGCAAGTTAATCATGTCTTCCAACCAATGGGAAGAGATCCGAAAGCAACTCGATTCTGAGTTGAGCCGATAGAAATCAACTCTGGTGCAGGCAATTTGAAGATGTGGTGTCATAGAGTTCGCCCGCCAGCATTTTTTTCGTTCAGTTTTCATGGATCTTTCTTCAGGCAGATTCCACATCAAAGAGTGCTTTGTCCAGGGCGGCTTTCATCGCCCGCATGGACTCCTTGGCAAATTGCTTCTGCTTGTGGCGGACATAGGGATAGCTCAACCATGCAAATAACTGGTGAGGACGGGAGAAGGCAAGAATGTCGTACCAAACGGAATCGTCACTTGCGTGCCATTCAACCTGAAACCGTTCTTCTCCGCATTCGGCATGTTCAGGCAGAGTTCCATAGGCAAAGGCAAATCGTCGCATCGGTTGATCCTCGTCAACGACGTAGACGATTCGACACGCAACCAAAACCCACAATCCCAAAGCACGCGCCAATACGCCGACATTCTGATGCTGCGCCGGAGCGTCATCTGGGCGGTAAAGTTCAATCCAGTCAAATCGGTAGTGCTGCCAATTTTGGAGTGCGAGTTTAGCGGCTTCGAACGTTGCAAGTCCTGACCCTAAACGAATCCTATTGTGGTCAACGATGAATCCTTTCGGATACTGACCATCCTTAGTTGCTCCATCCGCTGAATACGTGAATTCGCTGTGGGATTGCGATTCGATGACTTGTTCGATGAATCGTTTGGCAGGCTTGCTGATTAGAAACATTGGTTTTCAATTACTCTCGCAGTTTTCTGGCGATCTCAAATTCGAATGAAGCTGAACGTTTCATCCAATTTGTGGCAAATGTGTGGCAACTGACGGCACTCCGCAGACCGGGGTTGAGTTCGCAAGCCTCACGGCATGCTGCAGTCAATGATCAAACTTATCAACTCAGCACTGCCAAGTTGTTCCGGCTTCGTAAAGCGAATCCGCACGGCGTCCTGGCCGTCGCGAGTTGGCTGAATATCCTGGCTGTCGCCGATCGCTGCGATGGCTCCAATCGTCACCTTGCCCGTTGGTAAATAAAGAATCAGATCCACACTGTCAGAGCGTTTTGTGTGCAGCTCAGCGACAGATTTTCCGCCTTTCGATCGAGTCCAGTTGATCTTACTGCGGATTCCATATTCCACGTCGTTTTTTTCAAAATGCGTTTCCAGAACTGGCAACAGACGCTCGACGATTTTGATGTCCCACACGCCGCGGCCGGTTGCAGGAACACCTTTCTTCATCAGGTGCCATTTGCGGCCGAGAACCTTCCACGGCATTACGTCTTCTGGATTGGCAGCTTCAGCTTTGGACAGACTCATGTACGATTTTAGAGCCTGCTTGATGAATTGACTAAACTCCGGTGTGTCGATTTCTGATTTCTGCCAGACCTTGATTGTCACTTCCTGCCATGCTGTTTTCAGATCGCGAGCTTTGACGCGAGGCTCACGGCCATACGCTTCGACATCGTTCATTTCATCCAGTGGTTTCAGTCCCAGGCTGGCGTCGAGAATTTCGGTATTGAATTCACCTTTTTTAACACGGAAGCAAAGTGCTAATAACCACTCGCCGCCACTGCGTCCGTGCAGGAACCAGCCAAGCCCTTTATCCGCGCGAACTTCGATGGTGGCGCGGTCATTCCAATTGGTCGGCGCGAGTCCCTTTTCTTTTTCGATCAAATCAATCACAAGCTGCAACGCTTGACCATCCCAGCGGCAGGGCTTACCAGTGTGCGCGATGCGGTCCTGAGTGTGCCATTTGCGACCGTCAACGTCCCACGGCAGTTTTGCCGACTTACCGAGTTCTTCTATGCTGACGTCGCCGGATTTTTTGGCAGCGACTTCGGCTGCGTCGAAGGTCTCGATCGTGCCGCGAGTGGACGCCGCAAGGACAGGGGCAAGGAGTTCGCCAGTCCAACTTCGCAGTCGTAGCCCGATTTGTCCCAAATCGGGAGCCTTTCGCCTGGACAGTCCTGAAGATTGCGGATTTGGGACAAATCCGCCTGCAGTTGCGTACTCAACGACATTTTCTGGTGTTCCTTGAACAACGATCTGCCCACCGCCGGAACCAGCTTCAGGCCCGAGGTCGATAATCCAATCGGCAGTCTTGATGACGTCCAGATTGTGTTCGATAACCACCACTGTGTTGCCCTGTTCGACCAGACTGTTCAGCACGCTCAGCAGCTTCAGAATGTCGTCGAAGTGCAGTCCGGTTGTGGGTTCATCCAACAGGTACAAAGTGCGACCGCGATTCGGCTTACACAATTCCGCTGCCAGCTTGATACGTTGAGCTTCACCGCCGCTCAATGTTGGAGCGGACTGGCCGAGCGTCAGATATCCCAGACCGATCGCGTCGAGCGTCGCCAGCGGCGCGCGAATTTTGGGGACGTTCGAGAACAGTTCCAGCGCCTTGCTGATCGACATTTCAAGTACGTCAGCGATGCTGCAGTCATTGAATTTCACTGTCAGCGTTTCCGCGTTGAATCGTCGGCCTCGGCACGTTGGACATTCGACCCAGACATCAGGCAGGAAGTGCATTTCAATCTTCTGTTGCCCCATGCCTTCGCAGTCTTCACACCGACCTCCCGCGCGATTGAAGCTGAACCGACCGGGCCGGTAGCCTCGCACTTTCGCTTCCGGCATGCGGCAGAACAATTCACGAATTTCGTCGAACATGCCAGTATACGTTGCAGGATTTGAAGCCGGTGTAGAACCGATAGGATTCTGATTCACCAGGACAATCTTGCTGAGGTGTTCAACGCCCTTAAGATCTCGAAACGCCCCCGGCGATTCAGCGGCCATGTTGAGTCTTCTGGCCACAGCCGGAGCAAGAGTGTCCATGATAAGCGAGCTTTTCCCTGAGCCGCTGACTCCTGTGATACAGACAAACGTCTTCAACGGAATTCGCAGGTCAACGCTTCGCAAGTTGTGTTGCGATGCGCCGAGAAGTTCGAGCCATTGTAGCCCGACCTGTCTCAGGTCGGGACCAGTCGACTTTGACGAATCTGACAACGCGGAAGCAAGAATAAGTTTGCCAGGCTTCTTCTTTCCTTTTGGGACGGTTTTGGCTGACTGCGAATTTTGCCCGAGTGCCAGGTCTGAGGGTTGCGGATCTGAGACCGATCCGCCTACACGTCGCACCATCGGCACCGGAATTTCTTTTGTCCCGGCCAAATACGCTCCCGTCAGCGACGCCTTGTTCTTCTTCATCTCCTTCGGCGTTCCCTGAGCCACAACGTTGCCGCCCAGACGTCCAGCTCCGGGACCGAAATCAAACAGACGATCTGCAGCGTCAAGAACTTCGCGATCGTGCTCGACAAGCAACACGGTATTGCCCAGATCACGCAACCGCTTCAGAGCGATCAGCAATCTGCCATTGTCTCGCGGATGCAGGCCGATCGTGGGTTCGTCCAGCACGTAAAGAACACCAGTGAGCGACCGACCGGCCTGACCTGCGAGACGGATACGTTGCGATTCTCCACCGGAGAGTGTGGGCATGGATCGGTCGAGCGTTAGATATTCCAATCCAACTTCGACAAGGAAGTTCAAACGATGAGTCGACTCATTCAGCAAGTCACCGGCGATTTTTTTTTCGTCTTTCGTGAGTTTCAGTCCCGTCAGAAACGCGAGTGATTCCGACAACGGCATACGACACAACTGCGGAAGAGTGATGTTTCGCAATCTCATGGCGGAGGCTTCAGCTTCTAAGCGACTGCCGTTGCACATTGAGCAATCTCGATCACCAGCCATGTTGATGAGTGACTTGCGATGCGAAAACGACAACCGTGACGCTTCTTCAATAGCTGGATAGAGGCCTTTATATTTGAAACCAAACTTACCGTACGCCCGACTCTCCGTCGATGGAATTTCTTCGGGCTCAGCCCGTCGGCGGAGCGACGGGTGTACTGTACTCACCTCAACCCACGTCTCACTGTCCCCATACAATACCAGCCGCTGCTGCCCAGGCGACAACAAATACCAAGGCTGATCCAGGGGCAGATCAAACGTTTTTGAAATTGCATCGAGCATCATCCGAAACGGTGCGTTCGTCTTTGGATCGGGCCAGGCACCGATCGCACCATCCAGCAGAGATCGTTCGGGACTTGTCACAAGCAACGCCTGATTCGCGCCGAATTCTGTACCAAGCCCTTCGCACGCATGACACCAGCCGAGCGGACTGTTGAACGAAAACTTCTGCGGCGTCTGACGTTCAAACGAACGCTGGCATTGACTGCAGGACAAGTGCAGGCTGAATCGATGAATGCTCCACTGTGGTTCCTCCTTTTTCGAATCTGCCACGGCAACCTGAATAATACCTTTGCCGAGGTCCAAAGCGGCCTCGATGGAATCGGCGATGCGGGAACGTTGTTTGGTATCGACCGTAATTCGATCCACAACCACTGCAACATCGTGCGACTTGCGATGATCAATCTCCGGCACTTCATCCAGCGAATACGTCGTCCCGTCAACTCGAACACGAGCGAACCCATTGGCGCGCAGGCGATCCCACATTTTTGTAAACGGCGTGGATCGATCCACGGTGATCGGAGCCAGTAACAACAGCTTCGCCCCGGCACCAAGGTTCATGACGCTATCGCCGATTTGGTCGGTCGTCTGCTGCACGGCGGGCACCTGGCACTTCGGACAGTACATCACACCCATCCGCGCGTAGAGAACGCGCAGGTAGTCATAGACTTCCGTCACAGTGCCCACAGTTGATCGCGGTGTTGAACCAACGGTCTTCTGTTCAATCGCGATCGCGGGACTCAAGCCCTGAATGCTGTCAACGCGTGGCTTTGGCATCTGCCCCAGAAACTGCCGAGCATAAGAGGAAAGACTTTCGACGTATCGCCGCTGCCCTTCCGCGTAAAGCGTGTCCATGGCGAGTGACGACTTGCCGCTGCCGCTTGGCCCGCAGAAGACGCTCATCTGTTCGCGAGGCACCTCAAGATCGAAGCCCTGCAAATTGTGCTGAGCCGCACCGGTGATGCGAATCGTTTGACTCATAATGAACGGGTCAACTTTTGTCTTCGCAGCCTTTGTCTTTGCTCCCACTTTGCGTTTAAAGCCAGGCAGCACGGTGCGCAACGCCACGCCCGTATACGATTCGCTGCAGGCTGCAACTTCCTCCGGCGTGCCTTCAATCACCACGCGACCGCCACCAGCTCCGCCTTCGGGACCGATGTCAATCAGCCAATCGGACGTCTTGATCACGTCAAGATTGTGCTCGATCACAATCACGGTGTTGCCAGCTTCGACAAATCCCTGAAGTACTTCAATCAACTTCTTCACGTCCGCAAAATGCAGCCCAGTCGTTGGTTCATCCAGAAGATACAACGTACGGCCTGTCGAACGTTTGCCTAGTTCACGAGCCAACTTCACCCGCTGCGCCTCACCACCCGAAAGTGTCGGCGATGCCTGGCCAAGTTTCATGTAATCCAAGCCGACGTCACAGAGCGTTTGCAGCAGTCGGCTGATTTTCGGGAAGGCTTCGAACAGATTCAGTGCGTCGCGAATATCCAGATCCAGTACATCGGCGATGCTGTGATCGCGAAATTTAACTTCCAGCGTCTCATGATTGAATCGACGCCCTTCGCACACTGTGCAAGGAATCCAGATGTCCGCCAGAAAGTCCATCTCAAGCTTTGTCGCGCCGTGACCTTCGCAGGCTTCGCAACGACCATCCTGCACATTAAAGCTGAAACGCCCCTCTTTGTAGCCTCGCATTTTCGACTGAGGCAGTTGCGTAAACAGCTTTCGGATTTCATCGAAAACTTTGACGTACGTCGCCGGATTGGAACGCGGCGTGCGACCGATCGGTGACTGATCGATGTCGATGGCCTTGTCGATAAGTTCCAGACCATCGATCTTTTTATGTTCGCCAGGATCACCGATGCCCTTGTTGACGTCGCGGTTCACGACCTGCCACAAGATGTCGTTAACGACGGAGCTTTTTCCTGAGCCACTGACGCCGGTGACACTGATCAGCCGACCGAGCGGAAAATGAACAGTCACATCTTTCAGATTGTTATGCGTTGCATTATGGATAACGATTGATCCGCGATCATCCGGCGCGCGGCGAACTTTCGGTACTTCGATCTTTTGACGGCCGGACAGGAAAGCTCCGGTAACGCTGCGTTCATTCTTCAGCACATCATCGACCGTTCCCTCAACGACAACTTCACCACCGAGAACGCCTGGTCCCGGACCAAAGTCGACAACATGATCAGCCGCGCGCATGGTTTCTTCGTCGTGTTCAACAACGATGACGGTATTTCCCTGGTCTCGCAGTCGCTGCAGACTTTCGAGCAACATCGTGTTGTCGCGCGGATGCAGTCCGATCGACGGTTCGTCGAGAATGTAGACGACGCCGACGAGACCACAGCCAATTTGTCCAGCGAGCCGAATTCGCTGTGATTCACCACCGGACAATGTGGGTGCGGATCGTCCGAGCGACAGATAATTCAGCCCGCATTGCAGCAGAAATCCCAAGCGGCCGCGTATTTCCTTCAATGCCTCTTCTGCGATCAACTGCTGAGTCGCGTCAAGCTTGAGTGATTCAAAGAAGTCGTATGCTTCTTCAATCGACAACGCGCAGATTTGCGGGAGGCTGAGTTCGGACTGTAGCCCGATTTGTCCCAAATCGGGATCCTGCACTTTCCGCCGAGCTGAATCCTGCCGATCCGGGACAGATGTGCCTACAGTTTTTTTCTCTGTATTTTCCGGTCGAGTGGTGAAACGTGCTGCAAAACTTTTGCTGGTCGTACGCAGCCGAACATTTCTCGCCTGCTTATTCAGTCGTTCGCCATCGCAGGAATTGCAGGGCACAACTTCCATGTACTTCTCAAGCTGCCGTCGCCGCATCGGATTCTTAGCCGTGCGGTAACTTTCGAGCAGCCGATTTGCCCAGCCTTCCCACGTACCACCATGCTTCCATGCGCCGCCGCGACTCCGCCATGTGAAAGTGATGTGACGATCACCGGTGCCGTACAACCAAAGTTGCTTCGCCTGATCCGGGATATCTTTCCACTTCAGCTTCAGCAGTGAATCCACTTCCATACCGCAATCCTGTTCGATTGCATTCGCGGCCCCTGCAAGAATATGCCGCGGCCAGCGACCGATTTTTGTCCAACCAGACAGCAGCAATGTTGCGCCTTTTTGAATCGACTTGTTTTCATCGACGATGAGATGATGCATCGGGAAGCCATGTCGCATGCCAAGCCCGTTGCACTCCATGCACATGCCGAGCGGACTGTTGAAGCTGAACAACTGCGGACTTGGCGGCTCATAGCTCATACCACTTTCAGTACAGGCATAATGCGCGCTGTAGAGTCGGTCGTTTGTGTGGCGAGCGGCGGGCATCAGCCCACCGGTACCATCGCCGTTGCCGTTGAATTCAATTTCAGATTCCGCCACCAAGCTTGCTTCTGGTGAGTTTCGGCGGCGTTTTATTGGTTTTTCGGAGGACTGATCATCGAATGGAATCGCGGTTGTACCGGAGGGCTCACGCCCGCCGCTCGCTGTGCCGACGATGTCTGTGCTGCAAATCAGCCGTCCATCCGCCAGCTTCAACGCTTGCTCAACCGCTTCCGCAACACGAGTTCTCTGACTTCCGCTGGCAACGAGACGATCAATCACAACTTCAATGTTGTGTTTATGATGCTTCCGGAGCGTCGGTGCATCGCTGAGGTTGATCAGTTCCCCGTCAACACGGGCACGGAGGTAACCTTTCTTCAACAGGTCTTCGAAGAGATCTCGAAACTCACCCTTTTGATTCTGCACGATCGGGGCGAGGATTTGATACTTCGTCCCAGCGGGCTGGTTCAGCAGACTGTCAATAATCTGATCAGTCGACTGAGCTTGAATCGGCTTTCCAGAGACGTAACAGTAGCCTTGCCCAACCCTGGCAAAGAGTACGCGAAGGTAATCGAAGATTTCTGTGATCGTGCCGACGGTGCTGCGCGGATTCCGGCTGGTTGACTTTTGCTGAATGGAAATCGAGGGCGCGAGGCCGGAAATGGAATCGACATCCGGTTTCGGCATCTGCCCCAGAAATTGCCGAGCGTAAGTTGACAGGGATTCGACGTATCGACGCTGTCCCTCGGCGTAAAGCGTATCAAACGCCAGTGAGCTCTTACCGGACCCGCTAACACCGGTCATTACAATCAATTTGTTGCGGGGCAGCGAGAGGCTGACGTTTTGAAGGTTATGCTCCCGAGCGCCGCGAATAACGATATCTGAACTGGCCATGAAGTGATGGTTGCCAACAAAAAACTGCCAAACCCGACGGGAAGTGCGCCCTGTTCGTCCACAGACAGCGCCCCGCATCGCAGGATTATAGTCGCCTTCCAGAAAGTTGGCAGCATGTGACATCGTAACTGGGTGCCAGACGAGACGGCTGTCGATTTATGCGTTTCGTTTAACGGCAAGTACGTCAGGCTTTCTAGCCTGACATGCAGCAGAACACGTCAGCCTGGAAAGGCTGACGTACTACTATCTCTCGTTGCGCGCGTCAGTCTGTGTCTCAATTCCAGGGCGGGAACACGAATTCAACAATGACGATTGCCGAGCGGTTTCTTCATTGATCACGCCTAAAACATTGACGCAATTGCAAACGAGCCATGATGGATTGTCACTTCAATCATCTTGATCTACTGAATTGGCGTGTTGTGAATGCTTGACAGTCAGCAAAAAACCAAGTATTTTGCCCGCTCGTCTTGGTAAAGACGGCTGAACTTCCGAAGAATATCCGGGGGGGGGCTGAATTTTCCAAGAAGTTTGCTGTTTGTTTGCTCCAGAACCGCGTTGAAGGAACCTGAAATGGACAAGATGTAGGTCTGACTCCATTTCCCGATGTCTGGCGTATTTCACCTACAAGGTGTTTCACGTCTGGAAGTAGGAAAGTTCTCCGTCGAAGTGTCTCAGGTTGAGGCATTTTGTTGGACGTGCAAAGTGGGACAATGATCCCGCTTTTTTTTTAACCACAGCATAATCAGACTCCTACGTCATGAACGGAAACGAAATACTTAGAATTGTCGATGCGATCCATCGCGATAAGGCTATTGACGCCGAAATCGTATTTGAAGGGATCGAGCAGGCTATTCTTTCAGCCGCACGCAAGCACTTTTCGGAGGAAGAGAAGCTTGAGGTACGCATCGACCGCGAAACGGGCGAGCCCGCCCTCATTTGCGATGGTGCGATGCTTGATCCTGAATTACTGGGAGACTTGCTAGGGCGAATTTCGGCTCAGACTGCTAAGCAGGTGATGATTCAAAAGATTCGCGAAGCGGAGCGCGACACGTTATACGAAGAATATCTTGAGCTTCGCAGTCAGCAGGTTTCAGGTCAGGTGACTCGTGTCGATCGTGGCACAGTGATCGTGAACCTAGGCAAAGTTGAAGCCATTCTGCCACGTAGTGAGCAGATTCGAAAAGAGAATTATCGAACGGGTGATCGTGTTCGTGCTGTTGTGCTTGACGTTCGTAAAACAGGCTCAAGGGTGCGAGTGATTCTCTCCAGGACACACCCCGAGTTTGTTCGTCGATTGTTTGAGGTTGAAATTCCCGAAGTGAATGATCGGATTATCGAAGTACGTTCGATCGCACGGGAAGCTGGTAATCGATCAAAAGTGGCGGTGTCGTGTAGTGACTCGTCTATCGACTGTGTTGGTGCTTGCGTCGGTGTTCGTGGTGCGAGAATTCGCGGTATTGTAGAAGAGCTCGCAGGGGAGCGAATTGACATTGTTCGCTGGAACGATTCACTTCAGATTCTGGTGCCGAATGCGATGCAGCCGGCCGAAGTTGAAGACGTGATTCTCTGCCAGATGCTGGGCAAAGTGATTGTGCTTGTTCGAGAGGATCAGTTGTCGCTTGCGATTGGTAAGTTTGGCCAGAATGTGCGGCTAGCTTCTAAGCTGGTTGGTTGGGACATCAATGTGATGACCCAGGCCCAGTTGGATCAGCAGCTCGATAAGTCGATTGAGGCGTTCTGTGTGGTACCTGGTGTGACGGCCGATCTGGCTGAAAACCTGGTTTCTCAGGGGTTCTTTACATTCGATGACCTTTCTGTGATTGAGCCGGACCAGCTTGTCGAAATGAGCGGGTTGACTGCCGAAGACTGCGATCGAATTATCGAACATGCTGACGTTGAAAGCGCTCGTCAGGAAGTGGAAGAACGCATTGCTAACGAGCAACGCAAGCACGCTGCAGTCCATGAGGCACCTGCTCCACCAAAGGGCAAAAGTCCGGCGGTGGTTGAAGAAGTAGTAGCCGATGAAGAAGTAGTAGCCGATGAAGAAGTAGTAGCCGATGAAGAAGTAGTAGCCGATGAAGAAGTAGTAGCCGATGAAGAAGTAGTGGCCGATGAATTAGTAGTGGCCGATGAATTAGATAACGGTGACTCAGGTGCTATAAAGCCAACTGAACTGGTTGCTGGCCAGGAAGAATTGCCTCACTCAGAGGCCGCAACAGTTCCTTCTGGTGTCAACAATGAAGTTTCGGCGGAATCTGAGGACGTCTGATGAAATTTTGGAGCGGTCATCAAGTTGGTGGCTGAGAGTTTTGCTTTGATCTTCGCATAGCGGGGTCTGGCGTCAGAACAGAGGAGACACGGTCTTCAGTAATCGAATCCGGTAATTCTAAAAGTAATCGTGTGTCATTGTTCTGGCTGTCATCGGCTTTCGCCGGAAGCAGGTTGAAAGACGGCATCGTCTGCGGTCATTGTTTCGTTCGAGTTTATCGTTCGAAGTGCCCAACCTGTTTTGTGAGTTTCATTGCTGACACTGTTCCTGAAGTGTATTCCTGAACAGACTCCGTCGGCCTAAGGGGTTAAGTTTTGAAGATACGTATCTTTGCCCTTGCCAGGGACCTTGGTCTCGATAGCAAGGTGTTGATCGATCTCTGTGAACAAGCTGGCGTTAAGCTGCGCAATGCGCTGGCGACAATCAGCGAAGAAGAACGAGACACGGTCGTTGCATACATTCAAAGTAAGGGTGGCGCATCGCCGGGTGCTAGTCCTGCTGCTCCTGCGGCAGTCATAACGCCCGTTCGTGATGTACCGTTGGTTGCCGGAAAAGTTCGAGCAATTGTTGGTATTCCGTCGCGATCAAACAATCGTATTCAAGAAGAGTACGAGGAGAATACCAGCGAAGCAGAATCTGATGTTTCTGCTGAAGCTTCGTCTGATGAAGAAGTTTCGGATTTCTCGGAGCCAGCTCAGCCAGTCGTTACTCTTGACGAGGTTTCAGAAGAAGAAGAGGCTCCTGTTCTAGTTGAACCTCCAGCGGTTGCTGCTGAAGCCGAAGTCGAAGTGGAACCGGAGACAGCTCCGACAGCTCCGACAGCTCCGACAGCTCCGACAGCTCCGACAGCTCCGACAGTTGCGACCGTTGCGACTTTAGTTGAAACACCTCCGATCGTTTCGCTGCCTGTCGCGCCCGTCGCGGCAGTAATTCCACCAGATGCAATGCGCCGTCCTCGCATGGCGGCGCAGCGTGAAATGCGTCCAATCGGTTCTGTCAAAGATCGCGAGCAACAGGCTGCGGCTGCGGGAGCGAAGCCTTCTGGACCGATTAAGGTCAACCGAGACAAAGAGCGACAACCAGGCCGGCCAATGGTGGCAGCGCCTCCTACTTTGCCCACACCTGTCGCGAAAAAACCAAAAGTTCGCGATGAAAAAGCACAAAAGCCCGACATGTCATTGTCGGAAATTGTCGATCGTCGCAGTCCACTTGCAGATCAGTTGAAAGCCCTTCGTAAAGCGCGTGACGAGCACGAAGCGGGCGGGCCAGCACCGGTCGATCGTAAGTCAAAGGGATCGGCAAACAAAGGCTCGCTCCTGATGGAGTTGCGTCAGACTCGGGATGCCGAGCGCCAGGCCAAAAAGCAAAAACGACGTAAGCGTTCTGGTCCGATCGACCTGCGAACGACAGCGTCGATTTCGTTCCCGATTACTGTGCGAGCGTTGTCTGAAGCCATCGGACGTCCAGCGAAGTCGATCATGAGTATTCTGTTCAAAGCGGGCAGAATGGTTACCATCAACGACGAACTGGGCGAAGAAGAGTCCATGGAAGTCGCGATGGAATTGGGCGTCGATCTGTCGTTCAAGCGATCTCGCGATATCGAAGCAGAGCTTCTTGCGTCACTGGATCACGAAGATCCACCGGAACTCATGCGTCAACGTCCACCAATGATTACAATTCTTGGCCACGTCGATCATGGCAAGACCACAATGGTCGACCGTATTCGTAGTGCCAATGTCGCAGCGGGGGAAGCTGGTGGAATCACGCAGCATATCGCCGCCTACCAAGTGGAATATGAAGGTCATCATCTGACATTCGTGGACACGCCGGGGCATGCTGCGTTTGGTGAAATGCGTTCTCGCGGTGCGGATGCGACCGACATTGTTGTCCTGGTTGTTGCCGCTGACGACGGTGTGATGCCGCAAACCGTAGAATGTATCAGCCACGCTCGGAATGCGGGCGTTCCGATTGTCGTCGCCCTCAATAAGATTGACCTGCCTGGTATTGATGAACAGCGTATTCTGCAACAACTGGCTCAACATGAATTGTTGCCAGCCGAATGGGGCGGTGAAGTTGAAGTTGTCCGTACGTCAGGAGCGACCGGCAAGGGCATCGACAAACTTTTGGAAACACTGCTTCTCACGGCCGAACTGCAGGAATTCAAGGCAAATCCGGACCGCGAAGGTCTTGGCGTTTGTCTGGAAGCATTCCGAGACGAAGGTCGTGGTCCCATCGCCTGGCTCATTGTCCAGAAGGGCACGCTGCGGATTGGCGATAATGTGCTTTGCGGTGCAACCTACGGCCGTATTCGGGCGATGTACAACGATCGAGATGAGCCGATTACTGAAGCCGGGCCGTCAATGCCCGTCAAAGTATCTGGGCTTTCCGATGTACCGAATGCTGGCGATCACTTCTTTGTGATGAAAGATATTGAAGAAGCTCGTGAAACTGCAGAGAGCCGTCTTCACGAGGGCCGCACGGAAGCGTTGTCTTCTCGAATCATCCCACAAACGCTGGAAAACATACTCAGCATTCCACGTGAGGGCGAGGGAGTGCAGGTTCTGCCTGTGATTCTTAAGGGAGATTCACCGGGATCGATTGAAGCTCTGCGTGGCGAAATTACTAAGTTTGAACATGCTGAAGTCAGAGTGCAGATCATTCACTCTGGTGTTGGTGGTGTCAACGAAAGCGACGTTTCGCTTGCCGCCGCTGCTGGTGCAATCATAATCGCCTTCCACGTAGTCGCGGAGGATCGTGCACAGCAACTTGCGGATCGTCATGGCGTCGAGATTCGACGTTACAAAATTATCTATGAAATTACAGACCACATTAAGATGGCATTGCAGGGATTGCTGCGGCCGGAACGTGTGGAAGTTTCAACTGGCCGAGCGATAGTATTGCGTACATTCAGCATTAGTCGCTTCGGGACGATTGCCGGATGCCGCGTTATTAATGGGACAATTGGCCGTGACAGTCGCGTTCATTTAATTCGAGATCAGAAGGTCATGAATGACTATCGAATCGGCTCACTTAAACGTGAAAAAGATGATGCGAAAGAAGTTCGCGACGGTATGGAATGCGGTATACGCCTCGACGGATTTAACGATATCAAAGAAGGAGATTTGTTCGAAGCCTATCGAATCGATGAGATTGCACGGACATTGTAATGCCTGTGAATCAGGCTTCGCGACATCGCCCCGTTGTGTTGGGGAAAACGAAGTTGCCGGATGCCTGAACTTTCAAAACGATTTGTGTGTCTAAGACGGCTCACCCTTCAGGAAAAAAATTCCATGTCCACACGTCGAACCGCCCGGGTTGCCTCAATGATCCGAGAAGTCGTCAGCACTGCGATCCTGTTCGAGCTTCGTGATCCTCGAATTCAAAATGTCACAGTGCTGAGTGCAGACGTCAGCCCTGATTTACGATACGCTGCTGTGCGAATTTCCGTTTTGGGAGATGAAAAAACGGCAGCGTTGACGATGCACGGGTTGAATTCAGCCAAAGGATATTTGCAGTCGAAAGTCGCGGAATATATTAAAAGCCGGTATACTCCCGAATTGCGTTTCGTCCTGGACGACACGGTTCTGAAATCCGTTCAAACGTCTGCGATTCTTCGTGATGTTCTTCCGTTAGATGATGCTGAAGATTCAATATCCGATGAGGATCTTGAACAAAGGGAGGCACCATTAGAGGTTGATCTTGAGCATCAGGATTTATGACGCATCGTTGTTTGTCGGCTTCAGTTCAGGGGGCGTTGTCCGGATTGTTCATTCGGAATTGTCGATTAAAGTCAGCAGGGAACTACAATGGGAACGACCAAGGCCACCAAGGCGGCTGACAAGTCGCAGGTCTGTCGCAAGCTAGTCAACTCACTTCACAAGTTGTACGGAAAGTCCGTTCCAAAGATCGAGCTGCCGGTCGTTGAGACGTTGCTTTTCGCGGTCTGTCTCGAAGACAACCCATGGACGACCGCCGAAGTTGGCATGAAGCACCTGATCGCTTCGTTCTTTGATCTCAACGAAATTCGCGTCAGTTCGGTCAATGAACTTGAATTGGTGCTGACCCCACTCCACAAGGCCGACTGGAAGGGCCTGAGAATTCGTTCGATCCTGCGGCACCTGTTCGAAACAACGTATTCGTATGATTTCGAAAAGCTCAGACGTCAGACGCTGGAGCAGGCAGTCAAAACACTAAAAAAAATCCCGGACGTAACGCCATTTATACGTGATTTTGTTCTGCATGAAATTCTGGGAAGTCATATCGTCTTTCTCGACGACTCTATGCTAACGGCAGCCAAATGGCTGGGACTCGTTCCTGAGGACTCAGACGTGAACGAGGCATCAGAGTACCTGAAAGGCGGCTTGAAGAAATCTGAGGTGTCTGAATTCTGTCACCTTCTCCGTTGTCTGGCAACAGACCCTAAATTCATTCCTAGATTTATCGATCATGCCGATTCGGAACAATCGATGGACGATGTGATGGAACGCTTCGCAGAATTGCAGCAGCCCCCAAAGAAAAAGCCAGCGAAGCCTGCCGCTCCCAAAGAGGTTGCAAAGCCAGTCAAAACTGAAGTGGCCGCGAAAGTCTCGATATCTGCTAAAGCTACCGTCGTCGGCAAGCCGCCGGTATCAGCAAAAACAGCATCAACAGCAAGTAAGGCGGCTCCAACAAACAAAGCTGGGACTGCGAAAACTCCAGCAAAAGCCGCATTGGCATCTAAGACTCCACCTAAACCCGCAAAGCCGAGTGCAGTCGCAGAGCCGAGCGGAGCTGCGAAGGCTTCGACCCCCGCGAAATCGGCTTCAAAAACTACCTCAAAACCGCAGACCAGCAGTGCCAAGGCGAAGAGCAAGCCCTCAGCGTCCGGAAAGACCGCTTCAGGCGGCAAACAAGCGGCTCCAAAGCCAAACAAGAAAAAATAGGTTCCGCCATATCGGGACTTATTACGCTATCGCCGAACAGAACTCGACAGAATTGCGCCGCGCATCAATAATGCGTAAAAGCGGTTTGGGATTGACCTACCGTGAACGCCAATTCTCTCAACAAAAGACAGAGTGGCGTTGGTGTGATTTCTGTCACTTGACTTCATCGGTCAGGTTGTTCATCTGCTTTCTGTTTTCGGTGAGACTGAAAATGAAGCGTTTCAATTATTCTTCGTCATGGTGCCGTTTGTTTGCGGTATCTTTCTTCTGTTGCAAAATGATTTTGCTTCAGAGCGTCCTCTGCAAATCTGCGAAGGCCATGTATGACGAACCGGCCGCAGATGAAAAAAATGCCACCGATCCGGATGCAGCGCTCGATGAATTGAAACCGAAAGCTGACGACAACCAGTTAAAGGACGAAAGCGCTGCGCTCGATCCGGCCAACAAAGACGCGCTGGCATGGTACATGGCTGGTCAGAAAGCCATGAAACGCGGCGATCTGCAGCCCGCAGCGGATGCCTTCGAAAAGGCAGCCGAATCTTCGCCGAAATCAGCCGTGCCGCTGCGAGCTTTATCGATTGTGCTCCTGCGACTTGGTCGCACTGAAGATGGAATCAAGACAGCAGAAAAGGCGATTGCATTGGACCCGGATGACGTAGAAATGCGTCTGCAAATGGCGGTCTTCTATGCGACAACTCAGCGAATCGCAGAGTCCATGAATCTGCTTGAAGAAGCGTTGGAATCAAAAACGCTGAACAAGAAATCTCGCGAATTTGTCCAGATTCATCAAGTACGAGGCGCAATTTATCTTGCAACTCGAAAGCTGAGAGAAGCAGCAGATAGTTACGAAATCCTGTTGAGTGCTTTAGAGCGACCGGAAGACTTTGGCTTGGCAGATCGCGAACACAAAGCGATGCTGAACAATCGTCCGACAAGTTACGAAACTGTCGGTAGAGTTCTTATGGAAGCTGGTCGGACCGAAAAAGCAATTGAGGCGTTCGAAGCTTTGGGTCGTAGCGAAAGAGATCTGCCGGGACAATATAACCTGCTGTTGGCTCGCGCGTATTATATGAAAGACAAGCTGGATGACAGTGAAAAGAATCTGAATCTGTATTTCGACAGCGGACGCCGAAGCCCGGAATCTCTGCAGATCCTGCTCGATCTATACGGCGCGACGAATCGATCTGATGGACTGGATGAGCGACTGAAAGAATTGAGCGAGAAAACGCCGGATGCCACTGCCGTCAAAATGTTTCTTGGTCAGGTTTTGCTGGATCAGGGCAAACCAACAGAAGCGAGTGATGTGTACCAGGCAATTCTTGACTCATCCGGCGATGCAGATGCTTATCTGGGTTTGATGCGAGTCGCAATTGCAGACCAGAACCCAACTGCCATCATTGCAACAGTCAATCGTGCGGCTGGCTCCAGGATTCCAGAAGAAGACCTGACTCCATTGATCGTCAGCATCACGACCAATGACGAATTCGCGAAGAAAATCGTCAGCACATGCCAGACAATGTATGACGAAAAGCCGGGCGATCTGCATCCCATGGTGCCCTATTTCTGTGCATTGATTGCAGAAGCGATCAAGCAACCGAAGGAAGAGTCCGCGTTGCTCAAAGCATCGCTGGAGTTGAATCCGGATCGAATCCTGCTGGTGCAAGTCCTGGAAAAATACGGCGTCAGCCAATTGACTCTGGGCGAGTATGCGATGGCGGCAAAAGTTCTGGAACAGTTATTGTCAGTCCCTGGGCTGGAGCCTGGGGTCCGCATCAACACACTGTTTCGCATTTCCGTGGCCTACGCCTCGATCGAAGATATCGGCGCAGCTCGACAGGCTTTGAAAGAAGCGTTGGCGATCCTGCCGAACGAGCCGCAATTGCTTGGTCGATTGGCCATGGTGGAAGCAACCGACGGCAAACTGGATGTGGCTGAAAAGCTGCTGGAAAAGTCTCTTCAATTTATAGCGGCTGATTCAGATTTGCAGGCCGAAACACATATTCGACTCGCCAGCATCTACGCTCAACAGGACAAATGGGACAAAGCAATTCAGCAGTATGAGTTAGCGACGGAAAGCCCCAACGTCACGCCCGAGACACAACGACTTATCCGCATGGGGCTGTCCAATGCGTATGTGCAAAGCGGAGATATGATTGAAGGCGAGAAGATCCTTGAAGCCGTCTATGCCGAAGATCCGACTGAGCCCGGTATCAACAATGACCTTGGTTACCTCTATGCCGACCAGGGTAAAGAACTGGAAAAAGCTGAGAAAATGATTCGCATTGCTGTCGAAGAACAACCGGATAATCCTGCCTACCTTGATAGCCTGGGTTGGGTGTTATTCAAGCAGGGAAAACTAGACCAAGCATTAGAGCCTTTAAAGAAGGCGAACAGCGATCCTGACTATCAGGATTCCACATTGCTTGAGCATCAGGGCGATGTTCATCAGGCGCTCAATCAAATGACAGAGGCCAAAGATCTGTGGTTGAAGTCACTTACGGTCGAACAAAAATCCAAGAAGCCTGACAGCAAGATCATTGAACGGTTAAAGACAAAACTTGGCCCCGCTGCTGCCGAGGAATCGAAGTAGGTCGAATGTCCTTGGAACGAGAGTATACCATACCTCGCAATAACCGGCCGCCAGCGTTCTGTTGAGTTGGTGAGCCGCGAAGCGCTAGCCGCGGGTGAGTGGCTCAGGATACAGGAAAACACCCGCAGCTAGCGCCTTGCGGCTCAGGCTTGGCGGCGAATGTGGAAGACCGATTGGAAGCAGATCACTATGGCACGGAAGACCACAATTCGAAATGATGAAGCGGATTCCGACGAATTGAAAGATTCAACTTCCTCGGACGGCAGCGCAAGTGGCAGCGGTTTGGGTCGCGGTGGCGGACGTCGCAGCAGTGATGAAGAAGGCAGCGAAGGTAACAATCCGGAACAGCAACGATATGATGACGAGTTGCGTCCGTCGCGTCTGGAAGATGTAGTCGGTCAGAAAGCTGTCGTCGAACGACTTCGGATTCTGCTGGAAGCAACGAAGAGACGTAAAGAGCCGCTGGGACATCTGCTGCTGGATGGACCACCAGGTCTGGGCAAGACAACACTGGCAACCGTCGTTCCTCGTGAATTGGGAACGGAAATGCAAATCACTGCAGGCCCGTCGCTGGGTGCGCCGAAAGACTTGTTGCCGTATCTGACAAATGCTTCATACGGCAGCGTTCTATTCATCGATGAAATTCATCGTATGCCGCCTGCCGTCGAAGAATTCATCTACCCGGCGATGGAGGATTTTCGAGTCGATATCACATTGGGCGATGGATTGAACGCTCGCACGATCAACATGAAACTGCAGCCATTCACTGTGATCGGTGCAACGACTCGCAGCGGAATGCTCACCGCACCTTTGCGAGATCGATTCGTCAACCGGGAGCATTTGGATTTTTACACAGATGAAGAACTCTCCATCATCGTCACCCGAAATGCCGGCAAGTTGCGAACGGAAATTGCTCCTGAGGCCGCTCAGGAGATTTCCGTTCGCTCTCGGGGAACTCCCAGAAAAGCGAACAACTGGCTACGATGGACACGCGACTTTGCCGACGTCCGAGCCAACGGCAAGATCACTCTGGAAGTTGCTCGTGCCGCGCTCAAGATGAAGGGTGTTGATGACGCCGGTCTGGAAGAACAGGACCGCAAATACCTGGAGACGATTCTTCGTGTCTTTGGCGGCGGACCGGCGGGAGTCCAGGCACTGGGCCACACAATGAATATACCGGCGGATACGCTGGAAGACGAAGTGGAACCGTTCCTGCTGCGGGAGGGTTTTATTCAGCGAACACCTCGCGGTCGCATGATTACCGCGAAGGCTATCGCGCATCTGGGGATATCGCAGAAACCAAAACCCAAATCTCCGCGCTCAGGCGAAGAAAGCCCCGATCAACGCGAACTTTTCTAACGCCATCGCCCCACGCCAACCTTCCGCAAGACGGAATGATAATTTCGCTATTGGCAACTTTTGTGAAAGACTTCAGTATTCCCCCGATCCGGTGATCGCTGATCACGCCAATTCGTGATTTTCAACTGAGGAGTGAGCTGTCGTGGGACTGATTAAAGAATTTAAAGAATTCGCGATGAAGGGTAATGTCGTTGACATAGCCGTGGGGATCATTATTGGAGCTGCGTTTGGAAAAATTGTCAGCTCAATGGTTGCTGATATTGTGATGCCCCTGATCGGCAAGGTCGTCGGCGGTATTTCATTTACCGAAATCAAAATGTCTCTCGGCATGAGCCCCGATAAGGTAGATTTGGCGACAGGGGACGTGCTCGAAGCGGGCAAGGAACTTTTCCTGAACTACGGCATGTTTCTGCAGACTGTGTTTGATTTTCTGATCGTGGCCGCTGCGGTCTTTGCGATGATTAAGATGATGAACACAGCAAAGAAGAGATTCGAAAAGCAGGAAGCCGCCGCTCCGCCAGCGGTTGCGCCAGAAGATATTCTCCTGCTTCGCGAAATCCGCGATGCGCTGAAAAGCCGATAGTCAGGTCAGCGTCCTGATCATAATAAAAAAGCCCGGCTCAAATGAGCCGGGCTTTTTTATTCGCCCGGCACCCGATGTCTCAATTCGTTGGATTCCTCGATCCCTGATGCTGCTTCCGACCCTAATTGTTGGGGCTCGAAAAACTTTTCCAGTTGCATCTGATATTCGATGTTGTCCCCCGCAACGCGATCTGTCAGTCCGGCATCGTACTGGTCCGACCGTTCATAAATCCCCAGGCTAATCTCCTGCAGTTCTCCACCCTGGACCAGTACAACGGCAAATTTTTCGCCGACGTTCAGATGCTCATCAACGGAATTCCCCGCAGCCAACCAGATCATTTGGGAGAGCGTCAATCGGTCTGTGACATTTAAGTCTGATACGTTTTCTATCGCCACCAGAAACGCACACGAGTCATCATTTAAAGCACAGTAGACAGTAGCATTCTGTAAGCCTTGCAGAAGCGTTTTGGATGTCGCCGTCTCAGGAAGTTCTGCAAACACTGTCCGTGATTCTGCCGGGACATCACGGTCTTCAGTCGGGTTTGATTCGGGCTGCTGGTTTGATTCTGCTTGTTCGTTAAGCGCGGGTGAATCCTCGGGACGCATTTGTCGAGCGATGTCATGCAAGGCTGCCTGCAGGTGAATTGCGAGTTCCCTGGCTGTGTCGGAATTGCCAGTCGGTGCTATTGTGTTCAATGCGTCGATGGCGGTACTCAGTCCTTCCCCGCCGTCTGATCTGTTGGTCCACTGCGGAGCAATTCCTGGCCGGGGCATTGCGGGATCGTTTGACCCCACTGCAAACATAAAGACTAGCATTCCGATGACAATCGACAGTGAAACGTATCCAAGACAAAGCCCGGCAACAGCCATTCCGTCGCCGGTGACTTGTCCTTGACTGCGGCGAAAAATTCCGCGAGAAATATGCCCGGCGACAATCGCAAACAGCGAAAACGGCAGTGACAGAAAACACAAACAGATGAGCGGAATTGAGACGATTCCAGAGATCATGCTCAAGATTGCCAACGCCGAAACTGCCTGAGCCTGCCTAATGACTGGTGGATTTTCTGACCAGTTGGATTCGTACGGATTCCATTCTCCGTTAGCCGGTCGATTCGGACGATGTGAAAAACCTTGAACAGGTTCACGAGGGTTGTCAGATTCATTCGGCATCATTGGGTAGTTTCCTTCTTTGAAGAAGCCTTTCGCTGACGAGTAACTTTCCCTGGCACAATTCCTGAAGTTCCACTGAATTTTGCCAGTACTGTTATGCTTGGTCTTAGATATGCAGCAGGTTTAGTGCTGCGATTCCGGGGCGGCCGGGGGACATTTTTTTTTCGGCCCACATCTGCAGGATTTGTACAAGGAATGAAAAGGCCATTGCAAAGTAGACGTAACCTTTGGGGATTTCTTTTCCGAATCCTTCGGCGATCAACAGTATTCCGATGAGCATCAGAAACGACAATGCCAGCACTTTGATCGCAGGGTTGCGCTCAATAAATGTCACGATCGCTTTTGAAAATACCAGCATCCCAAGTACCGACAGGATGATTGCGATAATCATAATCGGAATGGCAGATTTTAATCCGGACGTCATGCCGACCGCCGTGATCACGGAATCCAGCGAGAATACGACATCAATGAGCATGACATGAATCAGCACGGACGACAGACTCGCTTCGGCGACTGGCTGATCATGTTCATCCCGAGCGGACTGAACCTTGTGATGGATTTCACGTGTTGCCTTGAAGACCAGGAACAGTCCGCCCAAGTGAAAATGATATTGTCGATCCCCAAAATCATTTCCAGGGATGTCAGTATCAGCAGAGCCACCAAGGCTTCACCGGTCAGTAACTCGCTCATTCCATCAATTCCTGAGACCTGTCAGTCTCAAAACGCTAAGGGTGTCAAACAGTTGCAAGATGTGTTTTTTGTATGTCGCATCGAGCCGGCCAGAATCCGTGCAGACGACGAGCATTCATCGCGGCGAAGCATAACGGACGGCAACCATGATTTCATGTGAAGGCCAAACTCCGCACGCATGCTGTCCAATGGCGTTGACTTAACAACGGTCACCCAGAACAGTTAAGCCCCCATGCACAAGTTATCGAGATAAAGTACGTCAGCCTTTCCAGGCTGACTTGTTCTCCTTCATGTCAGGCTGGAAAGGCTGACGTACTTTTGGACTTAACCGTTTACGGCCAGCCGGATTTTTACGTTGAAAATGGTGGCGTGATTATACTCCACGCGGCTAGAAATAAGATCCTTGTTCCGAGACTCCAGCCTCGGAACACACTGCATTGGATGCTCCTGCATCCCGTGTTTTTGCTGGAGGCAGGAGCCGCCGACACATTGCGTTCCAGGGCCGGAGCCCCGGAACGAGAATTGACGGCATCTTTCCTGACCGCGCGAAGTAGAATCATCGAACGATCCAAAGTCGCAAAATCTCCCAACTGTCTACGTCCGAATACGACGCAAATGACTTAATCCGATGGCCTGCATTCAGTGATTCTGGACTGGTTGTGTCTCAAAATTGCGGTGTTTCACCTGCGTTTTGGAACGAACTTGCAGTTTGCACACTGCGTTGCTACCGTGCCCGCTCGTTAGTCCGCCGGATCGGTCTTCGGTTATGGTGCGCGCTGCGAACGGTCAGTTCTGGCCGTGAAATTGGGGGCTCTGTGGCGAGAATGTCTCGGGCAGATTTCGCCCTGTCGGGTTGGGAGGCTAAACGCTGAGGGATTTTCAGCCGTCGAAGTCCCCCCTAATTCGCCTTTCAACGTTGGCTGTGACGGTTCTCAGCCTATCCAATTCATGGGGTTCAATTCAATGGCAGATCATAAGTACGTATATACATGGGGTGATGGCAAAGCAGAGGGCGATGCCACAATGAAACCTCTTCTCGGCGGCAAAGGCGCGAACCTGGCGGAAATGAGCCGCATTGGTTTGCCAGTTCCAGCCGGGTTCACGATCACGACAGAAGTTTGCACATACTTCTACGATAATAAGAAGTCTTATCCGCCCGAGTTGAAAACTCAGGTCGAAGCGGCAATCAAAAACGCCGAAACGATCATGGGCGCGAAGTTTGGCGATCCAGCCAACCCAATGCTGCTCAGTTGCCGATCCGGTTCACGCGAATCCATGCCGGGCATGATGGATACCGTTCTGAATATCGGCATCAATGAAAAGGTTGTGCAGGCACTGATCAAGCAGTCGGGCAACGAACACTTCGCATGGGACAGCTACCGTCGTCTGATTCAGATGTACGGCGACGTCGTGTTGGGTCTGAAGCCTGAGACGAAGAACGATCCGGACCACTTCGATGAAATCCTCGACAAGGCCCGCGAACACGCGAAGGTTGAACACGAAAAAGATCTTTCCGTGGATGTGCTTAAAGATATCGTCGCTCAATTCAAAGCCGTCATCAAAAAACATGCGGGCATTGAATTCCCTGAAGATCCAATGGAACAGCTCTGGGGCTGCATAGGTGCGGTCTTCGGTAGTTGGATGAATGACCGAGCAATGGTCTACCGTCGTCAGTACGGCATTCCACACGACTGGGGTACAGCGACCAACGTCCAGGCCATGGTCTTCGGTAACCTCGGCGACGACTGCGCAACCGGCGTGGGTTTGACTCGCAACTGTTCCGTCGGCATTCCTGGCTTCTGCGGCGACTACTTGATCAATGCTCAGGGAGAAGACGTTGTTGCCGGAACGCGTACTCCACTTCGCATCGAAGAGACGCTAAGCAAGGACGCTCCTGAAGCTTACAAGCAGCTCGACGAAATCGGGCACACTCTGGAAAAGCACTACAAGGAAGTTCAGGACATCGAATTCACCGTGCAGCGCGGCAAGGTCTGGATGCTCCAGACTCGTAACGCCAAGCGAACTGGTTTTGCCGCTGTCAGAATCGCAGTTGACCTGGTCAATGAAGGCCTGATCGACGTGAAAACAGCTCTCGAAAAGCGACGTATTCCAGCCGACGACCTGAACCAGTTGCTGCAGCCGATCTTCAACGCAGCGGCCAAGGCGGCTGCGTCAAAGA
>Ga0105054_10000971_pt1 | contig 46962 bp, 49 predicted proteins | sample BON02_FD_78091 | JGI IMG/M metagenome (GOLD analysis project Ga0105054, IMG submission 78091) | Freshwater microbial communities from Lake Bonney liftoff mats and glacier meltwater in Antarctica - BON-02 (megahit assembly) | ecosystem: Environmental > Aquatic > Freshwater > Ice > Glacier...
GTTAAACACAACGCCGCCCGGCCTGGACCGCCATTACAAAGGCGGCTGGTACAGCGTGATCGACACCGTGCGTTGTAGTGAAACCCTGCAAGGCACGACGCTGTACCGAGCCCTTTATGGCGGCTTCGGGCTGTGGGTGCGACCGGCGGCGATGTTCAATGAAACGGGTAAATTTGAAGGCAAACGCCAGCCCCGCTTCACCCGCCACGACCCCGGCCAGGTGGTGCTGGCCGACCTGCCCAGCGCCCACGCGCTGATCGCCCACCTGCACGGTGTTGCGCGGCAACAAGGCATCGATCTCGACACCGCCCTGCGCCCACCGCCCCCCGAGCCCACCACCTGCTGCGAGCGCGGCTGCAACGGCTGCGTGTGGGAAGGGTTTTATGGGGCGCTGAATGGGTGGCGCTGCGATGCGCTGGCCCGGCTGGCAGCAGCCCAAACACCGACCCCGTAAGGCGGGGGACGGTGCGTGCAACATGGCATCGGGTGGCATGGCCAGCCGCACAGCGACAGACGTCTCCCCCAAAACCCCCGCAATGAGACAACGCCAGCTCAGCCCGCCCCGTCCAGCGCGGTCATCACCTGCACGGCCACCAGGTCCAGGCTGGGGCGGGCAATGCCCTGTTTGTCGGTCCACACCTTGGGCGTAAGTGCGCCTGAGAGCGCGAGCGCCTGGCCATCGCGCAGGGCCAGCAAGGCCGCGCAAGCCGCCTCGTCGAACGCGATCACGTTGACGATGAATTCCTCGTCTGCCTTGTTGCGCGCCAGCACACGCGCCACCAGGTAGGTGCGCCCGGCCTTGTCCACACGGCGCGAGACATCGCCCATCAGGCGGCCCGCAATCAAAGCGTCGATCATCGCTGCGGCCTCTCGAAACCCGATGCCACCCAGGCCTCGGCGCTGCTCGCGGTCAGCTTGAAAGTGGGCGGCACCGACACCACCGCCAGTGCCTCGTCAAACTCGTTGCTGGCGCTCAGCGTGGCGGTTGCGCCCTCTTCATCCGGCACGATGGCGAGTGCCACGCGCACGCGCCGCCCGCCCACTGTCACGCTGAGGTTTTTGTTCAGCTCGGCGTGGCGCTGCTGCTCGGAGCGGCGGATCACCTCTTTGGCGGTTTTCACCAGCGTGTTGAACGCGTTGGTATCCAGTGGCTTGGGGTTTTTCTTGTCGCGGCCCATGGTCCAGGGTCCCACCAGCGCCGGCTCGGCCTCACCGTCCAGAAACATCGCCACCGCCCAGCCGTCGTCATCTTCGTTTTTCACCACGCGCGCAGTCCAGCGCTCGTCGCTCCAGACGCGGTTTTCGTGGATGGGAAACTGGGTATCTTGGGTCATGGCTGGAAACGGTGCGCGCTGGGCAGGAAGCGTGTCATGGCTTGGTTCGGGTGTTCAAGGCTCCAGCAGCTCAATCTTTGCTACCCGCCTTGAAGCGCAAACCGAAGCCAAAGCGCTCGTTCATCAGCTGGTGTGTGCTCTTGGAGCCGGCATGGTGAAAATACTCGACCAGCTTGGTGATCTGCAGCTTGCCACCGGTGTTCTCGATCATCGCAATGGCGCACATCGAGGCGTCGGTGCCATTGTCCAACCGCACTTCCACTGGCGCTTGGCCTGCCATCTCGATCGTCACCACGCCGTTGGTGGAGGCCCAGTTGGCCGCGCCTTCGTAAATGAAAGTGAAAATCAGTGCGCGCTTGATCTGGTGGAACTGGTCGCCGTTGATGAACAGGGTTTCCCCGGCTGTGCTGGTGCCCGAGCGGTCATCGCCATCGAGGCTGATATAAGGCGGTTGATCAAAACTGCCCCAGCTGTTGCCCAGCGCTTGTACGCAACCGGGCTTGCCGTTCGCCAATTCGTACATGCAGCCCAGGTCCAAGTCGATGCCTGTGTTGGCGCGCGGCGCCGTACCGCCGCCACGCATCATTCGACTGAGAAAACCGTCTTTCTTCGGCGCGGCAGGCGCAGCAGCGGGCGCTGCCGACTGGTTCCAGTTCAGGTTGACGCGTGCGCGCCCAAAGCCCTGCCGCCCCCCTTTTTCCAGCGAAATTTTGTCGCCGCGTTTCTCCAGCGTGATTTTGGACAGCGAAACTTTTTTCGCTTCAGGGGCTGGTGTCGGGGCTGGGGCTGGCGTTGCAGCAGGCGCGGGTGCCGGGGTTGGGGTCGCCGCCTCGGTGCCGCCAAAATGCTGGAGCAGCGTTGACAGCCCACCATTGAAACCCTGGCCCACAGCGCCAAAGCGCCACACACCGTCGCGTTTGTAAATCTCGCCAACGATCACGGCTTTCTCGCTCTGGAAGTCCGAGCCTGAAAACGAGAACGTGGTGCTACCCAATCGCAGGCTGCTGGCGCCAAGTTTGCGCATGGTCCCCTCGCCATTGATGGAAACGGTGAACACCAGCTTGTGAATCGTCTCAGGCAGACGCGCCAAATCGGTGTTGAAGGTGGCGCTGCCCTGGCCCAGTTCCAGTGTCACGCCGCCGCCAGGACACGATTTCTGGTTAAAAAACACCATGAAACGGTCATCAGACAGCTTGCCCTCGCCATCCAGACCGAAGCAGCTGATGTCTGTGTCCATACCTTGCGCCGACACCGCGAGCGTGACAGGAAACGATCCTGTGCAGCCCATGTCGGCCAATTTTCCTTTTTGTCCCCGTGTGAAATCGGTCATGGTTCAAGCCTTCAAAGTGTTGTTTTGTTGCTGGTTTGGGGAGGTGACAGCGCTTTTGGTGGTCTCACCGCCAGGCTGGTGGACACCAAAAACACGCGCCTGTTCCACCACGCCATGTGCCCATGTGCGGTGGGTCGCCACTTCGCACATTGAGTTGTGCATTTTGAACACAGCCGGACTGTCTGGGTTCATGATGCGCAGCGCCGCTTCCACATCGCTGTGGTGGACACGGTAATGCTGTTCGATCAGCGCGACCTGGCTGGGGTGAATGGCGGTTTTGCCCACCAGTCCGTGTGCCAGGTCTTCCTCCACCTCCTGCGCCAGCAAGGCTGGCGTGTCCAGGTGCTCAAACACCGGCGCGGTCAGCGCAAAGCCGTAAGGCAAAAAAGTGGTGGCCAGTCGGGAAATAACCGGTCCGATCGGAGTGCGGTAAATCGTCATGCTGCGAGGGCGCCGGATGCCCAGCAAGGCCAGCAGGTCGTTGCCGCCGATGCGCAACGCCAAGATATGTTCGCGCACGCCAGGCTGCTCCAGACACTGGCGAAACAGCTTCATCTCGGTCTCGTCAAACACCTCGGCGGTCTCTAGGGTCGGCATCAGCTGAAAGTGGGTTTTGCGAACTTGACGGAAGTAGGCGTCGAAGTTGTGCCGGGTGGTTTTGGGCAACACAAAGCCGCTCAGCTTTTCTGAGCCGGGAATCTCCAGCACACGGCGCAACACATCTGGGTTGCGCACCCGAACAAAGCGGTCGGTGTTCAGGCGCTGCGTCATCTGTTGCAGCACCAAAGACAGATTGAACAGGGCGTAACTCAGCTCGCTGTCTGCCACCGCGTCTTCGGTACAAAAAATGAGCGAACGAACCTCGTTGAGCAACTCACCATCGGCGATTTGCTGCAAATCTTTGTGGGTGGCCGGCACATACAAAGAAGCACCCAGCATTTTTTTTTCAGCCATCTAAAGCACTCTCGATGAGGGACACAGCTTGATAGGGCTGGCCGGCGTCCACGATCAGGGGAACCGATTTTTCTGCCGCTAGCACCTTCAGATGTGCCACATCGGGCGCATCGGGATCGCACAACAGCAGCAGACGCGGTACCCGGCGCAGCAGCACGCGTGTGGCCTCACCGATACCGGGTTTGATCAAATTGACATCGGCGATGCCGTGTTGCGCCATGGTAGCGGCCAGGAAATGGCTGGAAGTTTCGCGGGCATGGGTACGGTCGACCGGGACTGGCGCGCTCAAGCCTTCCTGATTGGCCAGTGCCAAGCCCGCAGCAACCAAATCGTCAACAAATTTGCGGGACACATCGTGCGCTTCAAATTCTTTGTAATACACACAGCCATGAAAATCACCAGGGCCGATGGCGTCGTTCAACACCGAGCGGCTGACCAGCCCAGACACGGTGGCGTTCAGAATACTCGACGGAATCAGATAATCCAGCGCCGAGGCAGCGCAGGCGGCGGTGCCTGCTAGGTCGGACAACACATACAGACCTGAATCGATGGCACAGGCATGGTGATAGTTGAAGCTCTCAATGGCCTGTGTCAGCACCTGCGAGATCACGCCCTTGCCCGTCCAGCCGTCGATGAAAACAAGGGATTGCGGCGCATGGCCCTGGGCCAGAATGTGGCGCAGCGCCACCGCGTCTATGCCCCGGTCGCGGACGATGGAAACCGAGTAATGGGCGACCTCGCGCCCCAGCACCTGACGCAACAAATGCTTGAGGATCACGCCCACCGGTGTGCCAGCGCGCACCAGCGAAACCAGCGTAATCGGGCCGGTGCGCCGCGCTGCAATCAAGCTGGCGAGCGTGAGGCAATCGCGGGCCATCTGCCTGCGGTTGGCCTCGCAGGCGCTTCGAAATATGTCCAGATAGCGTGCGGAAGGCAAAGCTTCGGGCGAGAGCATTTCGCTGTAATGCCGCTGGCCCGACTGGATCAGTTTCTCCTTTCGCGCGATATCGACAAATGGCAGGGTCGGTAAACGCTTGAGCAAGAACGTGACATCGTCCGAGCGGTAGCTCCCGGAGAAATTCACCATGCCGCAACCGTCAGGGCCGCGAGCTGGGTGCCACTTGGCACAATGGCGTAGTCGCAGGCAGCCATGAAGCGTGCATCGGATTGGCTGTCGCCCATACCCAGGGTCATGATCTCGCCGTGCTCTGCCTGTAACTGCTGGCGCAGGTAATGAACAGCACGCGCCTTGTTCAGCGTTTTGGGCAACACAGCCAGGTTGTTGCTGTTGCGGTGAAGGTAAAAGCCCTGGCCCGCTTCGCTGGCAACCCAGTCCTGCAACGCTTCGCGCTCAATCTGCGCCAGCCGATCGGGCTGCTTGTCCGGGTCCTTGACAACGATATAAAAAGGCGTGTTGTAGTCCTCAACCAAGCGCGCCCGGCCTTTCAGACCGACCTGCGCCGAATAGCGGTCAATCACATCAATGGCCTCTTTCAGACCGTTCAATGCCAGCGCCATGTCAGCGCGCATCAGCTCCAGCCAGTCGCCATCGGGCGTGCCGTTGGGCGTCAATACGACGCCGCCGTAATCGATGATGGCGTGACTGGAAAATGTCAGGCCGACCCGCTTCAGGGCGTTGTGGTTGCGTGCTGTGGTCGGAATCAAGATCATCTCTCGGTCCATCAGCTCGAAGAACGCGCGCTGGCGCGGCGTCGAAAAAGAGCAGGCGGAGCCGTCTTGCAAATAGGCGGCAGGGCGCAGGTCGGTTTCGTCTGCACACTTGCCCGGCGTTTGGAACAGGGTGTCGTCCAGGTCAACGAACAGGAATTTCTTCACAGTGGCTCTCGGATGAAAAGTGGAACAGCCGACCCTGGACGGCGTTGGCCAGTTGCTGCAGCGCCGCATTGGGCGGCGTTTCGTGACAAACAAAAACGTGCTCGTACTGACTGGGCGCAACGTTGTAGACGAAATTGTCCACCCCTTCGCCGTAGTTGTCGGGGAACTTCAGAACGTGGCTGACCGCGCCCCATTGCAAGATGGGTGAGCGCGTGGTGGACTGCACCACGACGTTGACGCCATCGGCCTCCAACGCCCGCGCCAGCAGAAATGCCATGTGCATGAATTCACCAGTGCCCAGCACCAGCACCCGCTCGTTCGGGCCGATGTCTGCTTTCAAACGCTGCGCCAATGCTGTGGGTGGGCTGAGAAGCTGATCCAAGCCGAGACGGCCAAAACAGGGGCTGGCGCCCCGTTCTGCATGGGGTTCAAACAGCTGCGCTGCGCTGCTGGCAGGCTGCAACTGGCCAGGCGTGAAGGCGTATTCGCCGCTGAGTGCAGCGCCCACCGTGACCGGTAGGCCAAAGCGCTCTGACAAGGCTGCGTTGGCATTGGCACCCATGAAGTTGGTGATGGCCGCCAGATGCACGCGTTCGAGAGCCGGAATCAGGACGCGGCAGGCAGCGCTTAGATTCAAAAACGTGTTGCCTGTGCTGGCCTCGTCATCAATCAGCACCAGCGAGCGGGCACGCAGCCACTGGCATTGCAGCCGAGCCTCGTCCGGCTGGTGCAGAAACTGACGCGGCGCGTGGCTGTGTGCCTCTTCAAACTCGATGCTGGGCGTATCACCCACGTGGTAGCGGGTGGTGTGCAAAAACAGCGCTTCTCGTTGCGCGTGGGCGTTTTTCCAGGCTTCAAAAACGCCTTGGCCCAGACCAATCGCGGTTTCGGCCATGGCAATGAACACCACCGGTCCCGGCAAGTCAGATGGAATACGCGACGCCAGGTCGCTGTGAATTGCCTGCATCAGCCGCGGTGTGACCGGCCAGTGTTTGCCCAGCACCTTGCTCAAAAACAAGAAACCGCGCCGGGTGTTGACCCGCGCCGCAAAGCCGATCAAATCGTCCAGGGAAAATAGCCCGCCGCCCTCAACGCGCAATACCATCTGCCCAGTGGGCAGCATGAGATCGCGCACGCTGTTTGGCGTGCCAGTGCCAAGTTCCGGCAAAGAAGCGATGCTTGTGTTCATGGGCCCGACTTAGCCGCTGTGCACGGGACCACAGCGGCGCTCATGGCATTTCCATGGCAAACGCGATTTCACCCACACGCAGCCCAGCTTGGACCTCTGGCACCGCCAGGGTGTCATGCCCGCGGTCAAACCCGACCAAAGCCAGGTAGGGCAAATTGGGCCCAGCCAAACAGGCCATGCCAATACCACCAGACATGCGCGGGTTGATCTCCAGCAGGCCCAGGCCGTTTTGCCCCTCGCGGAACTGCACGTTGAAAACGCCGTTCAGGCTGTAGGTTTCGGTGAGTTGGCGGGTGCTTTCAAGAATGTCGTCGCGCAGTTCGATCAGCTGGCCTTGGCCAACGACCAGTGACTTTTTGCGCACAATGGCGCAGACCAGTCGGCCGTTGTCACCCAGGCAGTCCGCGCTGAACTCGGGTCCATCCAGGTATTCCATCAGCAACATGGGGCGAAAAGTTTCCATCGCTACAAAGCCGCGCCGCAGATCATCCAACCCAATGTGGTGCTGCACGCCTTCGAGCAGCAGCTGCGCGTTGGAGCGCTCTTCATCAATTACGGCAAAACCCAGGCCATACACCGACACCGAGGGCTTTATGCACAGCTTGGCGTGGTCTTTTTTCAGTTCGTACCAAGCTTCGTCAAATTGCTGCGCCGTTTCCACCACACGAAACGCCGCTGTTGGCGCGCTGCAGACCACAGTTTCGTAAAAACGTGCTTTGTTGTGCAGCAAGTCCAGCGTGTCTTGCGATGCGACAGACATCACGCGTGTGCCTTGCGCCTCAAAGCGTGCTTGCTCACCGCTGATTAGGGCAGCTTCCTTGCCGGGAATGAAGATCCCAATGCGCTGCGTGGCACAAAACTTTAAACACCAATCCAGATAGTCCAGACCTTTTAAAGCGCCGGGTTCAAGCGCCGATTCTTGTGCCGCCAGAAAAACTGCGGCATGTGCATTGGTGCTGCTGCACACGATTTCGTATTCACCCGTCCGATCCGCCTCGCGGATGAGGCGGATCGCAGCGCCGACAGATGAAAATGTTTTGTTGAACCAAACGCGCTGCATGGCGGCTTTTACAAGTGGGGCGTGATCTGTGGCATCAGTTCTTCAAAGGTGCGGCCATTGCCAATCTCACCGATGGCGTGCATCTTCCACTCGTCGTCATGGCGGTAAAGCTTGGCCATGATCTGAGCGTTGTGCGCGCCCAAGGTGGACAAATTGAAACGCGCTATCTCCTGGTTGTTGGACCCATTCACGATACGGCAGGTGGCATTTTCGATTTGCGAAAAATTCTGCCCGGTAAAGCTGTTGACACTGAATACAAGGCTTTTGACGTTGGCTGGCACCCGTGTCAAATCGACCGTGATTTGCTCGTCATCGCCATCACCTGCACCTGTGCGGTTGTCGCCTGTGTGAACGATAGAACCGTCCTTGGATTTCAATTGCCGGAACCAAGCGGCATCTGTTTGCTTGCCTTCCCCATCAAACATGATGCAGGAAGCGTCCAGATCAATTTCTTGGGTTTTGCTGCCGAAGCCAAAAAAGCCCTTGGTCTTCATTGGATCCCAACCCAAACCCATGGTGATCTTGGTCAGTTTAACGCCAGCCTCTTTGTCGAGAGAAATTTTCTGGCCTTTTTGTAGGTTAATTGCCATGCTGTGCCCCTTGGTGGATTAAGTCTGGGTTGAGAGAAACTTCACCTGGCAACGGGTGTTGTCGGTGAAACGGGAAACTTGATAAAACGGAATCACCGGCCTGATTTTCTACCGGAGGTTTCTTTCTTCATCCATTCGACAAAGGCGTCGCGGTTGCGCGAGCACACGTTAACCTTGCCAGAGCCACTGAAGCGCAGGACGATGCCTTCGCCGCTCTTGAAACTGTTGACCATGTTGCCCAGCATACCGCCAACACCGCCGCCAGAGCCTGTTCCGGTGGTAACAGAAATCTCATATTGCAAGGTGTTTTGCCAACTCACTACGTGCGCGTTATCGATAATTATGTCTTTGCCGGGCGATACGTCGAGCTCGAACATCGAGCCGAAGCCCGAAACCACCACTTGGCCGACGCCGGAGGTTTCCATCACGAAAAAGCCGCCGGATTGTGCAAACAAAGCATTTCCAATACGTTGCGTGCGCACCTTCATTTCAGTGTCGGAAGTGGCCGCCACAAAAGCGCCATCATTTAACAGATACTGCTGCTTACCAACATCAAGCACGCGCAGCGCACCGGGCAATACTGGCGAGAGCAAGCAATCGCCGTCACCACGAACGGCTTCGATCTGCTGTTGAAAAAAGGATTCTCCGTTGGCAAAACTCCGCAAAAGCGCCCGGCCGATACCGCCTTTCATGCTGCCCTTGAGATCGAGCGTGGCCTCCATCATCACCATGGCATCGGATTCGCAGTAAATACGGTCGCCCTTTGCCATCGCAACGTGAAGAAAAGGGTCTACGTCGCCGGTTGAAGTAAAGACGGTCATGTCCGTGCTTTCGAGTTGAAACGCAACACAGCCGCCGTCACCTGCGACTCCATGCTTTTTCACAAACCCGTCCGGGGGGTACGGCTGTCTAAAGCAGGCTGTGTCAGCGTTGCCAAACAGTTTGCCAATCGAATCAAGCCCAGGTCAGCAAAATCTGGTGGCAGACGAGGGGCGGCAAGATTGATCTTAAAGGCGCCTGTCAGAGCGGTGTCTCACAGGTTCGTGTGTTGGCGTTTACAGGCTGTTCCATGCTGCGCCGCTCGCAGCGGCTCAGGCGCTGATGCCAAAGGAACGTGCCAGAGGTGCCAAGCCGCCTGCAAAACCTTGACCAACGGCCTTGAATTTCCACTCTGACCCTGCTCGGTAGATTTCGCCAAAGACCATGGCGGTCTCGGTCGAGCTGTCTTCCGACAAATCGTAACGCGCGAGTTCTTTGTCACCGTTGGCATCCAAGCAGCGAATATAGGCTTTGCCGATCATGCCGAAATTTTGCTTGCGTGTTTCGGCATCGTGAATGGTTACACCGATGGTGATTTTTTCAATGTCGGTCGGCACCATGCTCAGATCGATACTGATTTTTTCATCATCCCCCTCACCGACACCGGTGGTGTTGTCACCCATGTGGGTAACGGAGCCGTCGGTGGATTTCAGGTTGTTGTAAAAAATGAAATCGCTATCGCCGCGGGCTTTGCCATCTGCTTTGAGCAGGAAAGCGCTGCCGTCCAAGTCGAAGGTGGCGCCGTCGGTGGCTCGGGGATCCCAACCCAGACCGATGATCAGCTTTTTCAGGGAAGGGGCTTCTTTGCTGAGGTTGACGTTGCCGCCTTTTTGCAGACTGATGGCCATGTGAATACTCCTTAAAAAATCGTTAAAAAATGGTCAAACGTAGCTGGATGGCTGTTTACTGAACATCCACGCCATGCTGGATGGCAAGCGCGCGGAGACCACCCGCATAGCCTTGCCCAACGGCTTTGAATTTCCATTCACTGCCGTGCCGATAAATCTCGCCAAACACCATGGCGGTTTCGGTCGAAGAATCTTCTGACAAATCAAAGCGGGTGGTTTCGACGTGGGTTTCGCTGTTGACGAGACGGATGAACGCGCCACGCACCATGCCAAAGTTTTGGTTACGCGCCTGTGCCTCATGAATTGTCACAGCCACCACCAGCCGGGTGACGGCCGCAGGCACCTGGGCCAGATTGACTTTCAATGCCTCATCGTCACCGTCGCCTTCACCCGTGCGGTTGTCGCCCGTGTGCTCCACAGAGCCGCAAGATGAACGCAACTGGCTGTAGAAAATGAAGTCGCTGTCGGTACGGACACGGCCATTTTCAGTGACCATGAAAATACTGGCGTCCAGATCAAAGTCTACCCCATCGGAGGAGCGCGTGTCCCAACCCAACCCAACCAGCACCTGTTTCAGATTGGGGTCTGTTTTGGAAAGGTTGACGTTACCGCCTTTTTGTAAGCTGATGGCCATGTTGAAAACATCCCCTGTGAGTTGTTAAGACAAAGTTGTTGAACCAGAAACGCCGAAAATTTTCCCTTTCATGCTTTAGTCGATACCTTGAATCGGGAAACTTAGGCTCCAGCAAGTGCTTCGGTAACACCACTGTACTGGGCAATGTTGAACAACACGTAAGAAGCAGCCATCACCCCGCCAGCAATCCTGCCAATTTTGCCAGTTACCAACAGGAACACCACAAAAACCAGTGTCACAGCAAGGACAATCGGCAGGTCAAACTGAATGAAACGCGGATCGATCACAAGGGGTTTCACCGCCGCGCTGATCCCCATCACCGACAAGATATTGAAAATATTTGATCCCACGATTCCGCCCACGATCATGTCGGACTGGCCTTTGCGCGCCGCTGCGATGCAAGCGGTCAACTCTGGCAGCGAGGTCCCGAAGGCGATCACAGTCATTCCAATCACTGCCTCGGGAATGCCAAGCGCGACCCCCCCGGCGACCGCCCCTTGAACCAAGATTTCGGAGCCGATGACCAGCGTGAGAATTCCCACCGTGACAAGAACGAAAGGGTTTCCAGAAACTCCGCCCCCCCCCTCATCGTCTTCGCTGACGTCGATCTTGCTTGCCTTGTACTGATAAAACACATAAATAACGATCCATGCCACCATGGCAAAACCCGCCCAGCGCGGCAAGATTCCCGCCCACACCGCCACAGCCATTGCAATTGTGGAGGTGATCATCATCACCGTATCCACCCGGATCTCTTTGCGGTCGATGAGCACTGGCGATATCATGGCTGCGATACCGAGCACCATCAATACATTGGCAATGTTCGATCCAATCACGTTCCCAACGGAGATGCCTGGAAAGCCGCTGATGTTGGCGTTCACCGATGTGAAAAGCTCCGGTGCCGATGTTCCGAAAGCGACGATGGTTGCTGCGATGAACAGCTTCGACAGGCCAGATCGCTCAGCGATGCGTATTGCTGAGTCGATTGTAAGATCGCCCCCTTTGACCAAAAGCCACACCCCAAACCCAATAGCACCAAGTGAAATGATGGCCAGTTGATATGCGCTGAGTCCGTCCATGGATGTTTCCGTTTGCTAAAAAATTGGAGGCGAAAATTATCGCCATTGTCTTGATGGGCGGCCGGCATAAGGCCGTCTTGGCTTATCGTCCTAAATGCTTGCGCAAGCCATGGCTGGTTCCGTTCGCCAAGATTCATCTGATGAGCTGAGGTTGCAGGCAACATGTTTGCTCTGCGCGGACCGCCTGCACCTGCCTTGCCAAATTATTGTAGAGCACAAGCAACACATGCAAATGCGGTCCTCCACACAGTCGGGTCCGAAAAAACGAACAATTCGTCAAGAAAATCGGTGCACAACAGAGGCCTGCGCCCCGAGGCCTGCAAGCTCGCAGAGCTCGAGCTGCAGCCCATCGAGTGGCATCCCTTGAGTGACCACGCGGTGTGGAATGCTTTGGCGATCTACATGCGAGCTGGATCTGTCCTGCCTGAAGCATGCCTGGAAAAATTTGTTGGGCGAAGCGCGCGGGAAAACGAACGGCAAGGTTGATTTGATCTCTGGCTGCCATCTTTAGGGATGCCCTCAATAACGCTTGGCCGAACGTGCTGGTCGCTTCGACATGTTCATGAGATGGCGTTTCGACTCGCGCTGTCGGCATTTGCGGCCTTTTCCCACCCCACAGGGAGCGGTTTTTGGCGCTTTCGAAGCCCTCGCCCTCTTTTTGGGCGCACCCAGACCTGCATCTTTCCAAGGGTACGGCACACCATTCACAGGTTCAACCGTAAAAAATCGTCTTGAGCTGCAACCTGTTCTTTGTGTGGCTGGGTGCGGCAATCAGGGTTGCATAGACCGCTGCGCCTGCCTTGAGCAGCAGCTCTTGGGCGCTGGATAGGTCGCTCACGACGGCCAGTATCTGATCAGCACAGCTTGTGCTGGCTCCAGCCGATGGCGAAACCGCCAAATGGTGCGCTCATCAGGCAGGCGGGCATGCGCATCAAGCTGGGCAAACTTGCGGTACAGCGTGATGTTGAAAAGGCCTCTTCCATCGCCGGTTCCGACAGGCGGCGCCACTGCTGCATGAAGTGCACCCGCAGCATCGTCTTCAGTGCAAAGAGTAGGCGCCCGTTTTTTGCCTTCAGGGCTACACGGTGCTGTTCGTTCGACGGGCGCGGCTCAGGAAACCAGTCGCTGCATCTGCGCGAGAAACACCTGCTTGCGCGCCGTCTGACTGCTCAGGTGCAAGTCAAGGCTGGTTTGTTTCATCATGACAAAAGGATCTCATATGGGGCTTACGCTCGCCAGACAGGCGGGGAGGTTTTGCAGGGTCTTCCCAACTGCGCCATGAACACGAAAGTGACACGCCAGCGCGCCATCGACTTGGTACAACGCGCCCGGCACACCGCTGCTCGCGCGCATCAGCGCGCTTGCCCTTGGCGTCCACTGCATTGCCCACCCGCTGGTGCCGCTGGCCCAAAGTCAACAGTTCGCTGATCGCATGCCTGGCATGGGCCACGACCTGCCCGATAAGCTGCTGGAGCGCTTTGCACAAAGCATCGCCGACAACGCGGCACGTGCGTGTACCGGCCCACACGGCCCTGTTGGGTCTCAGATTCCTCAACCTGTCAACGCACCGCCAGCGTTCGGCTCTGACCGGCTCTGCCTGAACATCATGTGGGTGCTCACAGAGCCACAGAAAAAGAGCGAGCTTCGCAAGTCAGTCCGACGCTACCGGCTGCTGAGCCGCAGCCTGCGCTGTTGTTGCCCGCACGCCTACAAGGTCGAGGCTGGGGCTTGCAATGCTCTGCTCGTCGGTCCACACCTTGAGCGCAGGCGTGCCCGAGAGCGCAAGCGCCTGGACGTTGACCAAGGCCAGCAAGCCCGCGTCAGCCGCTTCGTCGGCGCAACGACGTTGACGATGAATTCTTCATCGGCTGTGTTGCGCGCCAGCACGCGCGCCACCCGGTAGGTACGCTCGACCTTGTCCATGCAGTGCAAAACATCGCGCAGCGGGCGGCCCGCAATCGAAGCGTTGACCATCGCTGCAGCCTCTCGAAACCCAAGGCCACTCGGGTCTCGGCGCTGGCCATGGTCAGCTTGTAGGTGGGCGGCACCGACACCACCACCAGCGCCATTTCAAACCCGTTGGTTGCGTCCAGCGTGGTGATGCCCACTTTCTCATCTGGCACGGTGGCGGGTGTTGCGCGCCAGCCATCGCGTTCAGATCTTTGTTTAACCAAGCGAGGCGCTGCTGCTCGGAGCGCGGATCACCTCTTTGGCGGTGGTGATCAGCGTGCTGAAGGTATTGGTATCCAGCGGCTTGGGGGGTTTTTGTCGCGGCCCATGATCCAGGGCCCCACCAGCGCCGGCTCGGCCTCACCGTCGAGAAACATCGCCACTGCCCAGCCGTCATCGACTTCGTTTTTCACCTCATGTGCGGTCCAGTGCTCGTCGCTCCAGACGCGGTTTTCGTGAATCGGGTCTTGGGTGCCTTGTGTCGCGGCTGGGATGGTGCGCGGCAGTCGTGCAGTGCGCTGCGGCTTGCAGGTGCGTGCCTTTTTCTGTGCGTACTCAAGGAGCCCTTCATGAGCACAAAAAACCTCTATGGCCTTAAGCAGGCCCGCATCCAACTGCCCCACGTCGTGTCGGAGGCGCACGCAGCAGCCCGCAGCGTCACCATAAAACACGGCAAGCCCTACGCCGCCGTGGTGCCGCTGCAAGAGCTGGAAAACCCAAGGCCTCGCGCAAACCACCCCAGGCCCTGCTGGCGCTGCGCTGTGCCGGCAAAGACTTGTGGGGGCGCCACGCCGGCAAAACACTGGCCGCGCTGCGCGACAAATGGGATGACACAAAATCCACCTGAATGCCATGCCAACCCACCGCCGGTGCCGCTCGCACCATGTCCAGGGCCTTCGCGGCCACCACCTGGGCCGCCCTGTCAACCGACCGACCGACGGCAAGGTCTTTGTGGACACCGCGCTGTGCACCTGCCTGCTGAACCACGCCCTCAGATGGCGGACCGATTTGCAGGCCTGTTCGAAGTGGCAGTCAAGAGATCCCTTGGCATCGCACTGTGCACCGTCAGATTGGCCGAGGTGCTGAGCGGCCCACACAAAGCCGGCCACACCGCGCTGGCGAAACATTTTGGAAAAGCCCTGTACTGGTGTGGGGTAGAGCAGGTGCCGGTCTCCATTGCAACACTGACAGCCCGATTGCGCGCCTAGCACCGACTGAAGCTGCCCGATGCCCCGCAACGATCCAACGCGCCAAGGCGCCAAGGCGCTGGGAACCGGAGCCGCTGCCTTCGTCGCCGACGACCGCGGTTTTTCCAGGGTGACGGCGTTGCCGGTGATTACTGGCGTGTAAACGCAAAAGTCGCCTTGCCTGCTGGTGCGCATCGTCCAAGAGTGGTGAGCGTTTCTTTCACCGCCACTCCGCAACACCAGTGATCTTGCCCCTGTAGTTCCGGACACGGTCTATACGCAATGTAGCGCCGGTTGATCAGGTGGAGCGCGGCGAAACTGCTCAACCTGTTGCCGCCTGAACTCGCGCGGCGATTTCATTCTCAAGCTCGAGTGCGGGTGGACCTCGTTGAAGTGCTCGAAAGCCGCAGGCAGCTGCACCAGGACAGTCCGTGCATCGCTGAGGTCCATGCGGCTGACGTAGTCGCGCTTGAAGGTGTTGACGAAGCTCTCGGCAATGCCATTGCTCTGCGGACTGCACACCGGTGTATTGACCGGCGTGAGGCCCAGGGATCTGGCGATGCGTCGAGTTTCATGGGCAATGTAGGCGCTGCCGTTGTCCGACAGGAACTGCAGCAGGTGCCCCGCGGGCATGGCCTCCACGGCCCCAAAGCGCTTCTCGACGGCCTCAATGAGCATCTCGCGCACCGGCTCGCCTGGCAGCCCTTTGCCCTCCCAAGCGCGGAACGCCATGATCTCGCGATCGCAGCAGTCCTTGGTGAACGTGGCAGTCACGGTCTGACCCGAGTCGCACTTGATCTCGAAGCCATCGGAGCACCAGCGCGTGTCGCTGGTCTGGACCGAAACGGTGCCGGTGTGCACGCGGCTGGACTGAGGGCGTCGCGGCGCCTTGGGCAGCAGCAAGGCGTTGCCGGCCATCACCCGGTACATGCGCTTGTGGTTCACGCGCGGCGCACCGGAGCTGGTGCGTTGGCGATTGACCAGCGCGCAGGCGCGCCGGTAGCCGTAGCTGGGCAACTCGGTGATCTGCTCACGGATGTCGGCCAGCAATTGGTCATCCCCATGCGGCGTGCGTCGGGTTCGACGATCAACCCAAGAGGCCGAGCGGCCGTGCAGCGCATGAATGTTCGAGCGCGCCAGCCCAAGCGCCTGGCAGACGGTCGTCATCGGCCGTCCCCCGGCAATAAGGGCGAGCGCGCAATCCACTTTTTTTCGGCGGCGTACTCCACCGCTTCCTTGAGGATCTCGTTCTCCAGCGTCTTCTTGCCCAGCACGCGCTGCAGCTTGGCAATCTCGGCTCGTGCTGCCGCCAATTCGGAGGCCGGCACCACCGCCTCACCGGCGGACACGGCCGTCAAAGCACCTTGCCGTTCGAGCTTGCGCCACTGGAACAACAAGCTCGCAACAACCCCTTCCTGCCTGGCCACGAGCGACACGCTCATGCCAGGCTCGTAGGTGCGTCTCACGAGCGCTGATTTCTCCGCGAGGGACCAGCGCCTGCGGCGCTGGTCCGTGGTGATCACCTCGATCGTCTCTGTATTCCTAGTCGTACTCACAGTCCTACTCCTATCCTCAAAGATAAGCGATGGACCGTGTCCGGTCATTCAGGGGGCCAGCTCAGATTCATCGCCACAGTTACGCCGTACCCTCCGCAAAAGCCACACCCGCACCGAATCTTCACTTCATGGATGGTGCAGAGATGCCTTTGTTGCTGACAAAACCAACGGCGTCGGGGTGGACAACCGGCTGCCCACCACCGCAGCCGACGACACGCGCTCATCGTCCACAGCCGACACCATCACAGCCCTGCTGGTGAACATGGGTGGAATTACGCTGATGCCGCCCTCGGGCGTGGGCGTGGGCATGGGCGTGGTGGGGGTACGTGCTGGGCAAGGTCATCGTCCCGTCAACCGGGTACATCGTCTGGTTTGCGCTGGTGGGCGCGACCTCGGTCAGTCTTGATTTTTCAGGCAGCGGCTGGCGGGACTTCAGATGGAGAGATCGCTGCGCCAAAGTCGTGCGGTGCACGCTCCCTTTTCCAAGGGTGCCGGTGCGAGCTGGCCAAGGGAAAGTCTGCTGGCGCTTTGTCAAGACAGTATGGAGGCGTTGGCGAAGATCGCGCCCTCAAGGTCTGCCATGTGCGCTGGTTTTCCCGCAGGCAAGCACCGTCTTGCACACGCTTGGCTTGAGCGTGGGTCGCCCCAAAGCAGGGCAGCTCGCGTGCATTACCGGCGGCAAACAATTGCTCACCGCGCAGCTCGTTTCAGCCCTGAAACAAGACCCTAAACAGGGCGTACGTAGCTTACGCCTGCTAACCTTCACAGGTTTTTAATCAACCATAAATCATCGTTCGCACTCGATATGGATTTAACCGTTAGTGTCCTGCTTGGCACATTTATTTTGTCGGTGTTGGTGCTGTTCGTTTTTATTGCGTCCATGGCCAAAGGCCTGTTCGGCAGCGGCGGCGCAGCCGCAGTGCAAATTTTCGACAGCGACGAGGTCGGCGCGGTAGAAGACCCTGCTGCAACCAAGGACCAGCGCGGCAACCTGCAGCAGGCCATGGATCCCAGCAGCAGCGCCAGCCAACGCAGCGCGCGAGAAGTTACCACGCGTTTGCGTGCGGACCAAAGCAGCTCCTTGGTTGTGGGCGTGTGCCTGACGATCAGCGTGGTCTGGCTGGTGCTGGCCTCGTTGGCCGGGTTGACTGCGTCGATCAAGCTGCATGCGCCTGACTGGTGGGTCAGCGAGGCTTGGCTGACCTTCGGTCGCATCCGCCCGATTCACCTCAACTTGGTGGCCTATGGCTGGTGTTCGATGGCCGGCATCGGGGTGGCGATGTGGCTCATTCCGCGCTTGCTGAAAACCGAACTGGTGGGTGCGAAATACGCACTGGCTGGCGGCGTGCTGTGGACGCTGGGCGTCATTGCCGGTACTGTGGCCATTGCGATGGGCTACTCAGACGGGCTGGAGTGGCTGGAATATCCCTGGCAGATCGACATTTTGCTGGTGGCGGGTGGCGCCTTGGTGGGGTTCCCGCTGTGGCTGACCCTGCTGCAACGCAAGGTGCCCCACCTGTATGTTTCGGTTTGGTACATCGCAGCCGGGCTGCTTTGGTTCCCGGTCTTGTTCCTGGTGGCCAACTGGCCTGGCCTGCACTTCGGTGTGCAGCAGGCCACGATGAACTGGTGGTTCGCTCACAACGTGTTGGGCCTGTGGTTCACGCCTTTGGGCCTGGCTGCGGCCTACTACTTCATCCCCAAGGTACTGGGCAAGCCCATTCACAGCTACAACCTGTCGCTGCTGGGCTTTTGGTCGCTGGCTTTCTTTTACAGCCAAGTGGGTGGCCACCACCTCATCGGTGGGCCAGTTCCGTCTTGGCTGATCACGATCAGCATTGTGCAGAGCATGATGATGGTGGTACCAGTGGTGGCGGTCGCCATCAACCAGCATTTGACTGTGCTGGGCAACTTCCGAGCGCTGATTTACTCACCCACGCTGCGCTTCATTGTGCTGGGCACCATGATGTACACGGCGGCTTCGGTGCAGGGCTCGTTGCAAGCGCTGCGCTCGGTCAACACGGTGACCCACTTCACGCACTACACGGTGGCCCATGCGCACCTGGGGCTGTACGGTTTCTTCACGATGGTGATGTTCGGCTCCATCTACTTCATCATGCCGCGCGTGATGAGGTGGGAGTGGCCGTACCCGTGGATGATCTCTGCCCACTTCTGGCTGGTGCTGGGCGGTTTCGCGATTTATTTCATCGGTCTGTCTATCGGCGGCTGGTACCAGGGCTTGGCGATGCTGGACAAAGACATTCCGTTCATGGACAGCGTCGCGCTCACCATTCCCTATCTGCAGGCGCGTTCGGTGGGTGGGGCGTTGATGACGCTGGGTCACCTGGTGTTTGCGCTGCACTTTTTCACGATGGCCTTTAAGCGCGGTACGCGTCGGTTGGGGGCTACCTTGCTGGCCAAGCCCAAAACCGATCCTCTTGCTGCACTGCCAGCGGGGGGGGTCACAGCATGAGCTTTGGTGTGGGCAAATATGAAATGGACGAAATGCGCCTGGTCGTTGGGGCCATGGTCATCCTGTCGCTGGCCACGGCCTTGCTGGTCGTGATGCCGTACATGTTGTTGAAAGACACCCAGCCGCCGCCAGGCCTGAAGCCCTACGACGAACAGCAGTTGATCGGTCGGCAAAGTTACATCGCCAATGGATGCATTTACTGCCATTCACAGCAGCCGCGCGACGTTGCGCAGGCCCCCGACGCACTGCGGGGTTGGGGTCGAGCGTCTGTGGCAGCTGATTATGCTTATGACACCCCGCACCTGCTGGGCACCATGCGCACTGGGCCCGACCTGTTCAACATTGGCGCGCGCCAGCCCAGCCGAGACTGGCACCTGGGCCATCTGTATGCGCCACGGGCCTATACGCCGGGCTCGATCATGCCGTCGTACCCCTATCTGTTCGAAGTTCGGCAAGGCGTCGCCGAGCCAGACGAGGTGGTCGTCAACCTGCCGCCAGCCTTTGCCAAGCCGGGCCAGGTGGTGATTGCCAAGCCCGAGGTTCGGGCCTTGGTCGACTATTTGATTTCGCTGGACCGCACCTACCCTGCCCTGAAGGCGGCCGACGACATGGCGGTGAATCGAAGGGAGGCACGCTGATGGACTCTTCAAACCAAAACCTGCCACCCGACAGCCACAACACCGAAGCCGACGACAGTGAATTCGCGGCCATGTACCGCGAATTGCCCGACCCCGATGAGAAGGTCAACCCGCTGCCCTGGTTTTTCATCATGCTCCTGGGCGCCTTGGGCATGTGGGGTGCGTTCTACATCGTGGCCACGCCGTCGGGTGAGTCTTCGGCCTATGGCGACCAGCGCACCGTGGCGCTGCTGCGCCCGCCCGTGGCAGCGGCCAGTGGTGCTGTTGCCGTTGCTGTCGACGGCAAGCAGCTTTATGGCGCCAAGTGCGCCGCCTGCCACCAAGCCAGTGGCATGGGCATAGCCGGTGTGTTTCCACCACTGGCTGGCGCTGAATGGGTGGTGGGCGATGAGAATGTGCTGGCCAGCATCCTCCTGCATGGGGTTGAGGGTGAGATTGTCGTCAAGGGCAACACCTACAAAGGCGTGATGCCGGCTTTCGGAACACTGGCCGATGAAGAGATCGCTGGGGTGCTGACCTACATCCGCAGCGAGTGGGGCAATCAGGCCCCTTCCCTCACCGCAGCCACGGTGATGGCGCAACGTGAGGCCACCAAAGACCAGACAACAGCTTATGCGGGGGGTGCTGCACTGAAGGCCCTGGTACCTTGAGGCGAATGTGAGCGCCTTATCACCAGCCCCTCAGCGAGAAACAGATACGGACCTGCTGAGCGGGCTGCTGGCCAGCTTCGGCGCCTGCCTGCTGGTGTTGTGTCTGGGTTTGGTGGCGCTGTTTATCGCCACCGAAAGCGGCACGGCCTACCTGACCGAAACCCAGCGCCGCAGCGCCGTGGCGCGCGCCCCTGTGCAGGTGCCAAACTTCCCCGTGTTCGACGCCCGAGGGGAGGCGCAGACGCTCAAGCAACTGCTGCAGCAAGACGAGCGCGTCTGGATCGTCGACTTTGTATACACCCGCTGCAACACGCTGTGCTTGGCGTTGGGCACGGTGTTTCAGCAACTGCAGCAGCAGATCCTGGCCCAGGGCCTGCAGGACCGTGTGGGGCTGCTGTCGATCAGCTTCGACCCGGAGAACGACACCCCCACCACGCTCAGCGCCTACGCCCGCCGGATGCGTATGCAGGACAATGTCTGGCAGTTGGTTAGCCTACAGCGCCCGGCCGATCGGCGCCAGTTGCTAGACAGCTTCGGCATCATGGTTGTACCAGCGCCGCTGGGTGAGTTCGAACACAACGCGGCCCTGCACCTGGTCACCGCCGACGGCCAACTGGTGCAGATCCTGGACCTGACAGCGGGCAAGCAGGCACTTAACGCTGCCGCTGCGCTGACCGCTCCGTGACGAAAACGCTGGCCATCAAAACGCTGGCCATTCAGATCACGCTGTTGGCGGCACTGTTGTCGGTACCACCACTGCGCGCGTTGATCGAGCAAAGCATGGTTTGGCACATGCTGGTCCAGATGCCGTTGCTGGTGCTGGCCGGTTTTAGCACCGCGGTGGCCTGGCCGCAGGCGCTGGGCGACCGGCTGGCCCGCTATAACTTCTTTGGTCTGACCGGTTTCATGTTGGCGCAATGCATCACCGCTTATTGGATGATCCCCGCCATGATAGACCGTGCTGTTGTGCTGCCCAATGCCGACGTCAGCAAATTGGTGGGGCTGTGGCTGACGGGTGTGGTTTTGCGCCAGTCCTTCCTGAAGGCGCCGCTGGCGGTGCAGCTGTTTTTTGTCGGCTACAGCTTGCCCATGTTGGCCTGGCTGGGGTTCTACATGTTCAGCACCGATCTGAGGCTGTGCAATGCCTACTCCCTGGAAAGCCAGCTGCGCGCAGGGTGGGGACTGGTGCTGCTGGCCGCCGCACTGGGTCTGGGCTGGGCTTATAGCGTGCGCGCTCAGCTACTTCCTTCTTCAAGCGACATCCTTAGGCAACCGTAGGTCTTTTGTACAGCTGGCTCAAATCTTGCGCAGATCGTCAACTGGACAGGTGACATGGCTTCTGACAAAGCGTTGCTGAACGAGGGTCTAAGGCATCTTCTCAGCTGCGAGCTGAGGCCACAAGAATCTGGAAACCAGCTGCTTCATTAAAGCTTGGGGGTCTCCAGATCGACGGCACCGAGGCGAATATCAGGCAGGTTGACTCAATGACCTTTCAAGCTACAGGACCCGACGTCGGTTTTCGCCAGATGCTGGCCCATGAATCGCACCATCTGGCGCAGTACATCGAGCTCGCCGCTCGTTTCGGCCCAAGCGTTGCGCCAACCCATCGTTTCGCGTCCGTTTGATGCTGCGAATCTCGTCTTTCTACAACGAACACAGAGGACGAGGCGAAGATTGATCGGGTGCAAATGCGCCGCTGCCTCGATGTGGCAGCGGCATATCAGGCCTCTGGCCAGAAGACAGGGTGTGGGCCCTGGCCAATGGTGCACCCGAGCGCTCGTTGGCAAACTGGTGCGGGCACGCCCGGCGCTGGCAGACGCGACTGAACGGTATGTTCCCAGCACCGCAATCCGCGCGCTGCGCCTTGGTAATCCCTCACCTATGCCAGACGCTAGGCTGGCCACGGTTTGCGTGCAAATGGGCGGTGGTGCCACGCGGCACGATCTTCACTGGCCGCTCGCTCCTGCTGTTGCGCTGGTAGCTTGCCCCTATTTGTTCGTTGATGCGCCCTATGTCTGCCATCGAACAGACCTGCACGCAGCTCGCGCGCAAGCTAAATATTTCCGCTGCGCTTGATCTTCTTGTCAGCGCAAACGTGCCAAAACGCGCCAGCTCAGCCCTCACCAAGAATTCACCTGCTGCCTGAGCGTGCGTGGCGTGTTCAACAACGCTGCGAATTTCAAAGGACCACATTTCATGACTTACAAAAGCACCAACCCCAACAACGGCAAACTGCTTCAGAGCTTTGAGTACATAAGCAACGACGAGCTTGAGAACTCGCTGGCTGCAGCAGAAACCTGTTTTCAGAGCTGGAAGCACAAGAGCTATGCCGAGCGAGCGGCCATCATCAACAAGGCGGCCAACTTACTGCGCGCCCACGTTGATGACTTCGCCCAGCTTGAAACGCTGGAGATGGGCAAGCGAATTGCTGAGGCACGCGGCGAGGTCACATTCAGCGCAGACATCCTGGCCTATTACGCCCAGCATGCAGAGTCGTTCCTCGCTCCCACCAAGCTGCACCCGAAAATCGGTGAGGCGCACATGGAATGTTCACCCCTGGGCGTGCTGTTTTGCGTCGAGCCGTGGAACTTTCCCTACTACCAGCTCGCCCGGGTTGCAGGTCCGCAGTTGATGGCGGGCAACGTGCTGGTGGTCAAGCATGCCGGCTGCGTGCCGCAGTGCGCCATTGCCTTTGAGAAGCTGCTGCTCGATGCTGGTGCGCCCCCAGGGGCTTACACCAATTTGCGCGTTTCTTACGAGCAGTCTGACAGCGTGATTGACGACCCGCGCGTGCGAGGCGTGGCACTCACTGGCAGCTTGGTCGCGGGGCGAAAGGTTGCGGCCCGCGCGGGCCAAAACCTGAAGAAGTCCACCATGGAACTTGGCGGCAGCGACGCTTTCATCGTTCTGGATGACGCCGACATGGACAAGACAATACCCTGGGCTGTATGGGGCCGCATGTTCAACGGTGGCCAGACCTGCTGCGCAGCCAAGCGCTTTATCGTGGTGGACGAGGTGGCTGATGAATTTTTGGCCAAGTTCAAGGCGGCGCTGCAAGCCTTAAAGCCTGGCGACCCGATGCTGGAAGAGACCACGCACGGCCCGATGTCCACCGAGGCTGCGCTTGTCCAGTTGCTCAAGCAGGTGGATGACGCTGTGAAGGCTGGGGCCACGCTGCTGCTGGGTGGCAAGCGCATTGAGCGCCCCGGCTCCTTCATGCAGGCGACGATCCTCACCGACATCGCTCCAGATAACCCCGCGTTTCGCGACGAGTTTTTTGGACCGGTGGTGTCGTTCTACCGCGTAAAAACAGAAGAAGAAGCCATTGCGCTTGCCAACGATTCCGACACTGGCCTTGGCGGTTCGGTGTGGACGAAGAACGAAGCCCGTGGCAAGCGGGTCGCCAGCTTGGTCGACACCGGAATGATGTTCGTCAACAACATCGACTGGACCGATGCCGATCTGCCCTTCGGCGGCGTCAAGAACTCCGGTTATGGACGCGAACTCGGCAGCCTGGGAATCCAGGAATTTGTCAACAAAAAACTGGTTCGTACTGGGCATTTCGATGCACCAAGCTGACCTCAAAGGACACCCAATGAACACCCCCTCAAGCAAATCTCACGCCGCCCAACCACCCGTCTGGTTCATCACTGGATGCTCTTCGGGCTTTGGCCTTGAGCTGGCGAAACAAGCCATTGAAAAGGGTTACCGCACGGTCATCACCGCGCGCGACCCGTCAAAGTTGGAGGGCTACGGCAAGCTAGACAATGTCCTTGTGCTCAAGCTCGATGTGACGCTTGCCGATGACGCGCAAGCTGCGATCAAGGCCACCGAGGCCCGCTTTGGCCGCATTGATGTACTGGTCAACAACGCCGGCATCGGCTACTTCGCTGCCGTCGAAGAGAGTGAAGAAGATGAAGTGCGAAAAATGTTCGATGTCAACGTGTTTGGCACCGGGCGCATGCTTTGGGCGGTGCTGCCCGGCATGCGCAAGCAGGGGTCTGGCTGTATCGTGAATCTTTCTTCTTTGGCCGGACTGCGCGGCTTCCCCGCGCTGGGCTATTACAACGCCACCAAGTTTGCTGTCGAGGGCCTGTCGGCCGCCCTGCGAAAAGAGGTGGAGCCGCTGGGCATTCAGGTGATGGTGGTCGAACCCAGTGGCTTTCGCACCGACTGGGCAGGGCGCTCGGCCAACGAGAGCAAGAGCCAGATCGATGACTACGAGGCCACCGCTGGCGCCGCTCGGGCTGCTGTGCGCACGTCCTCTGGGGAGCAGCCGGGCGACCCTGTGCGCGCGGCCAAATTCATCATCGCCGCTGCCGCATCGGGCCATCCGCCGCACCATTTGCTGCTCGGCAACGACGCCTTTGAAGGCGCCATGGCCAAACTCGACCACTTGCGCAAGGATTTTGCAGCGGGCGAGGCGGTCGCCCGGGCAGCTGACTTCCCGAAATCCAAAGACAGTGCTCTGGCCTAAGCGCGTTGTCTGACTGCGATTCAGCCCTGCGGGTGGACCGCGTCAATAACTTGGCGCCACCATTTGTCATGAAATGACTGCGCCAGGCTGTGATGGTGTTGGGTTGATGTTCTCCGTTGGTGGTGGGTTGGCCCAGACAGCGGTGGGCAGCGCATGGGGTTCAGGGCGGCGGTCCCTGAAGCGGTTTGGCGTGGCGCGCAATGCCCCATCGAGCACAGCTTGGTGCATGCTGCGCAGCTGCTCAGCCAGCCCGCAGCCAACGCTGTGCGGCGTTGTGTGGCGTTGTGTGGCCCATGACCAGGTGCCGATACGCGGGGTTTTACCAAGCAAAGAAGGCTTGGCAGGGGGCCCTTGCATCCTCGGGATAGCCGAACCGTGCCGGGAAGCCTGGCTGGTACTTCAGCGTTTCCAGCTGCGCCTCGGCTTACGGGCTGTCATCCAATGCACGGGGGGAGACGCGCGCGTTCGGGCCTGAGGATGGCTACGGCGATCGGCGTCCAGTCCCGCTTGGCACCTGACCAGCGCGCTGGGCTGCGCTGACGGTCATTGATGGTTGTTTGGCCCATCGCAGACGCCATTTCGGGCTGAGCGTGGTCGCTGTTTCGGCGTCAGGGTACCCGATCAGGCGCGCGCGCTGACCAGCCGTCCTGAGCGCCACGACCTCAAGCCCAATCGCAGCTACGAGGAGTTCGCCCGGCACTGTGGCTGCGCCATCCTGGGCGCTCGACCAGCGCATCCGCGTGACAAACCCAAGGTCGAGGGCTCGGTGCTGCTGGTGCAGCGCTGGATCCTTGCTCGACTGCGCAACCGGCGCTTCTTCACCTTGCACGGGCTCAATCAAGCCATTCACCTGCTGCTGATTGACCTCAACCAGCGGGCGTTCAAGAAGCTGCCCGGCTGCCGGCGCAGCGCCTTCGAGCAACTCGATGCCCCGGCGTTGCGCCCACTGCCAGCCGCACGTTTCGCCATCGGTCGCTGGAAGACGGTCAAGGTCAACATCGACTACCACGTCGAGTTCGAGGGCCACCACGACAGCGTGCCGCACCGCCTGGTCGGCGCCCGGCTGCACGTGCGCGTCACCCGCCGCACGGCTGGCGTGCTTTGCGTCTAACCAGCGCGTGGCATGCCACGCTGTCAGCACCGTTCGTGGTGGCTTCACAGCAACGCCCGCGCACATGCCAGCCTCGCACCGCGCCCATCTGCGGTGAACACCAGCTGGCGCTGGCGCGCAAGTACTCGCCAGAGCGCCTGGAAGCTACACGCACGCGCACCATGGCGATCCGCGCGCCCACACTGCGCAGCGTGACCAACATCCTCAAGTGCGGCCTGGACAGCCAAGCCTCGCTGTTCACGCCAGCGGTCAATCCAGTCGTTGAGCACCAGAACGTGAGGGGCCTTGACGACTTCGCCATCTCGCCCATGGGCGCGCCTGAGCGCCGCGACCTGCTCGAACTGCTGGACGACCGCACCAAACAGAACGATGCCGTCCATCTCGATAAACCCGCGCGCAGAGGCGACCCTATAAATCAGGCTGTTGGCAGACAGGCTGATGAAAAAGGCCACCAGCAGCAGGTCCTCCTCCCAAAGCAGGAACCAGCAGGCTGCTGTTCATCGGTTGCAGCAGGTCAGCGCTCCCGCCGACTGCGGGTTGCGGGCTGCCTGGAGCAGACCCGTCAGGACGTCACCTGGTCCTACAGCTGCATCGGCTGCGCTCCCACGGGCATGTGGCTTTCACACGGGCAAACTTTCAGTGTGCAAAGCGCCCAGCGCAGGAAGCTCGCGCCAGGGGTACGGGGTTGTTGCGCTGGCGTTGCGCAAGACCTTGGCAGAGCCGGCAAACCAACTCAGCGACGGGTTGACTGATTTGGTCTGGCTGCAGCCAGTCATTGCGGCATCGCTTGATGCCAAATATTTGAAGCCACCTTCGAAAGGAACCCAAGATGATGAACGCAATGATGAATGGATCTGGCATGGGCTGGATGATGGGGGGCATGGCAATTGTGTGGCTGCTCGGTGCCGTGGTGCTGGTGCTGGCGGTTGTGGCACTCGTCAAATACCTGCGCTCGAAATGAGGGCGGCGTGCACAGCCTGGGGCCAAGGCGGTGAATAGCCTCGTTGCACTGCTGCTGGTCACCGTCATTGGCCTCGCGGCTGGTTTGCTGCTCCAGTTTGCTTTTTGCCTACGCGGTGACATGGTGGTTTCCAACCCGCAAGCAACGCCGTTTTTGGGCGGTGGCAGCATGCCGACCCACGCCTGGCAGCGGTTTCATGCGCGTTACTACCCGATGGCGCTGCTTTTCATTGCCTTTGAAATGGAGATGATGTTCATGTACCCCTGGGCGGTTGTCTTTGTGCAAGAGGGCATCAAGGCGCTAGCGGAAATGGGCATGTTTTTGGCCATCTTGTCGGTTGGCATCGTTTACGCCTGGCGCGAAGGGGTGTTCCGGTGGCAATAGCCTGGCCCTGGCTTGACCGTCTGGCAGCCAGAGCGCCCGTCGCCATCTTCGTGGCGGTCGGTCGTGACGCCATCGAGCGGGTGGAAGACCTGTCGCTCGATGCGCGGATTGCCTGGGTCGCCAGCCCCCGTCACGCGGACGTGTTGCTGGTCGCCGGCAGGGTGCGCAGCGAAGACGCCCCAGCCCTGCGGGCTGTGCACGACCAGATACCAGCGCCGCGTAAAACGCTTTGGTGGGGCAGCACGCCATTCCAGGAGTTGGTGTTGCCGATGGTTCTGCCGCTGGCCGACGAGGCTTCGTTACCGATCCTGAGCCTGCACACCCGGGTTTCAAACAGCGAGCCCGATTGGCTGCCGGACGTGCCGCCCAACCCGTGGCAAGGGCTCGGTCCGAACGGCCAGGGCGGAAAAGACATGATGGGCGGCGTGCCTTACGGCCGGCCCATGGCCATGACCGACGACGACAGCCGCGATGGCCTGCAGCTCGACCAGACAACCGTGCAGATCGGTCCTTTCCTGCAGACCTGGCCAGCCGGCTTGGTGCTTGAGCTGGCGTTGCAAGGCGATGTTGTGCAGCACGCGCGGGTGGTCCACTCGCCATGCGGGCCGACCAAGGGCTTGCGCGAAGGCGTTTCCAGCCGGCTGCGGAGTGCGGCGCGCTTGCTGCGCTTGCTGGAGTTGGGCAGCCTCGCTGAACGCTGCTTGCGCGTTGCAGCAGCGCATGACCGCTGCCAGCCTGTGGAGCTTGCAGCATTGCGGGCTGCCGTTCGTCGCAGTGGCGCTTTTGCCGCCCTGCCCGCCGGGCTGGGCGCTTGCCGACTGGACGGCGCACCCAGCGACATTCGTTCGCGGTTGCTCGCCTGGCTTGGCAACGACGCCGACCCATCGAAAGATGCAACGACTGAGCCGAAGCCAAAGCTGTCGGGGCTGCTGTTGGGGCTTGAATGGAACGAGGCATGGCTTGTCATCAACAGCTTCACGCCCCAGCAATTGCACGGCATGGCGGTTCCCGAGAAGGCGCCCGTCAAAGGCGACGACAACACAACGAACAGCGCCCGCTCGGCCATGGAGCATGCACATTGAATGCGGCCACTGCGGTCGGGGCAACGCTTTTGCTGATGCTTGGCGGCGCCTGGCTGGTGGCGGTCTTTGACCGCATCGCGGCCGCGCTGGTGGCGCGCCGGCCGGTCGGCTCGCTGTGGCTGGGCCCCCTGCAAAGCGGCGCATCGTTGCTGGTGAGCCGCACCAACCAGACTGAGCATCCCGATGCGTTGAATTGGGCGCTTGCCCCGGCCTTGTACCTGGTGCTGGCCTTTGTCGGCGTGGCGCTGGTGCCTTTTTCAACCAGTGGTGCCCTGGTTGACATCCCGGCTGGCATCGTGCTGTGGGGCGCGGTCGAATCGCTGACGGTCGTGGCCGTGTTTTTGCACGGCTGGTCCGCCAATGCCCTTTTTCCGCTGCTCGGCGCTTACCGGTATGTGGCCGTGGGACTGCCGATCATGCTGGTCAGCATGTTTGTGCTGATCGCTGCCGCCTTGCCAGCACAGTCGCTTGCGCTCGGGGCGATCGTGCAGTCTCAGGCTGGGCTCTGGAACGTGGTTCGTCAGCCACTGGGGCTGCCGCTTTTCTTGCTGCTTGGCTTGTCGCTGACCCTGCGCGGGCCGTTCAACTACGCCGACTCGGCCGATCTGGCCGGCGGCACCGACGCGGAACGCTCCGGCCCTCCTCGCGCCGTCTGGCAATGGGCGCGCCTGAGCATGGCGGTGTCATTTTCGGCCATGGCGGCCACGGTCTTTCTCGGCGGGCCGCTCGGGCCGGCGTGGGGCACAGCCGAGCTTGGGCCGCTCTGGTTGACGCTAAAGACCGCCGTGGTCCTGGCCTTGCTGGTTGCCGCCAGCCATCTGCTGGCCCGCATGCCACCTTCTCGCATGCTGACGTTGCTGTGGACCGTTCTGCTGCCGCTGTCGTTCGTCGGTCTGGTCGCCGCCGGCATTGAGGCGGCCCCGTGAACGACCTCATCAGTGGCATTGACATCGCCTTCTGGGCGCTTGCAGCCATTGCGGTTCTCAGCGGCTGGCGCGTCTTTGCCACCGATTCGATGGTCCGCGCGTCGTTCCTGCTGCTGCTTTCGTTCATGGCGGTTGCCGGGATCATGCTGTTGCTGGCAGCGCCTTACATCGGGGTTGCCACCATTTTCATGATGGCGGTCGAGATGATGGTGATGGCTGTTTTCATGGTGATGTTCATGATGAACCCCGCTGGTCTCAACCCGATGAGCATGGTGCACCAACAGCCGCTGGCGATTGGCGCTGGCGTTGTCGCCTTCATCGGCCTGTCCGCCGCGGTTCTGACCAGCCCGCTACCGGACCAGCCGGTGGCCGCAGACCACCGCGCCATCCACGCCCTGGGCATCGAGATGCTGGGCGACTCGATGCTGATTTTCGAGTCGGCTGGTGTGGCTTTGCTGTCCGCGATGATCGGCTCGGTCATCCTGTCGAGCCGCAGCGGTCGCTTCGGCCCCGCTGACCCAGGCTCGCGTCCGCCTGGGCTGTGCGAAGGCGGCCTCCCCGCAGGCAGCGTGCCAGACGAGAACAAGAATCACGGCATGGGGCACGGGATGCAACACGACACGCCCAACGCTGCTCCCCAAGACACCCATGGCGCACACGGGGCACAGGGCTCATGACGCTGCAAGCACTTCTCATCGTCGCGTCCGCGCTGATCGGGCTGGGCCTCTACGGGGTGCTCTCGCAGCAGTCGTTCGTTATGCTGATGATGGGGTTCGAGCTGATCTTGAACGGCGTGTTGCTGATGACCATGGCCTTCTGGTCATTCGGCAGCGCTGGCGCCCCGAAGGGCCAGCTGCTGGCCATTCTCGTGATGGCTGTGATGGCCCTCGAAATGGCGATTGGCTTCGCGCTGGTCACAGCGGTTTACCGCCAGCGCCAGGCGGACACCACCGAAGCGCTCGACACGCTCAAGCATTGAGATGCTGTGGCTCCTTGCCCTGCTCCCCGCAGCTACGGGTGCGCTCTTGCTGGCGTCGGGCGTACAACGTCGCGGCACACTCGCCCTGATCGCGGGTCTCGGCCTGGCGGCAACGCTGGCACTGGTGCCGGTCGCCGTGGTGGCTGGCTGGACCGGCCGCTTGCAGTGGAGCGGGACGCTGGCCTTGCAAGCCGCTCTCACACCGCTCTCGGCGCTGGTCGCGGCACTTGTGCCGGCCGTCGCGCTGCCGGTGCTGGTTTATGCCGCCTACCGTGAGCGCGCCACCGGCTTGGTCCGGCTGCTGGGCCTGCTGCTGCTTTTTTGCGGCGCGATGGAGCTGCTCGTCATCGCCGACGACCTGCTGACGCTGTTGATCGGCTGGGAGGTCGTTGGCGCCTGTTCCTGGGCCCTGATTGCCCACCACTGGCGCGAAGCCGAAAACCCGCGCTCGGCACGCTACGCCTTCGTGATGACCCGCTTCGGCGACACCGGCCTTTTCCTGGCGGCGATGAGCGCCTACGCCGGGAGCGGCTCGTTCGCGTATGCCGACCTGGCCCGTCTGGACGCGCCGCACCTGGCCGTTGTTGCTTTTGGCGTCGTGCTGTCGGCCGCGTCCAAGTCCGGGCAAATCCCGTTTTCACCCTGGCTGTTTCGCGCCATGGCCGGACCCGTGTCGGTGTCGGCGTTGCTGCACGCGGCGACGATGGTGGCGGCCGGCGCCTACCTGCTGGCCCGGCTGCAGCCCTGGCTCGCGCCGGTCAGCGGATTCGGCTTCGCGGTGATGGCCATCGGCAGCGCAACCGCACTTGCCGGCGGGGTCGTGGCCTTGCTGCAATCCGACGTCAAAAAGGTGCTGGCTGCCTCAACCTCGGCACATTTTGGTTTGATGTTCGTGGCGGTTGGTGCGGGTTTTCCGGGCGTCGCTGTGCTGCATCTGGTGGCCCATGGATTCTTCAAGGCACTGCTGTTCCTATGCGCTGGTGTGGCCATCGATCAAAGCGGTGGCCATGCGCTGAGCGCCATGCGGCTGGGCCGCACCCTTCCTGCTGTAGCGGTCATGGCCGCCATCGGGGCTGCCTCACTCGCCGGGTTGCCCCCGCTTGGCGGGGCCTGGACGAAAGACGCCATCGTGGCGGCGACCGCCGGGGCTGGCCTTGGGTGGTCCGGCGCGCTCATCGTCGCTGGCGGGCTGAGCGCCGCTTATGCGGTGCGCTGGGTCTGGCTGGCCTTTGGCTTGGGTCAAGCCAGCCCGCCCGACAAACAGGTATCGCTACCAACACCAACGCAAGCAATGGCAGCGGCTGCCTCGCTGGGCTGGCTGGCTGCCGCCAGCGTGCTGCTGTCGGCGCTTTGGCTGCCCGCGGTCAGGGAACATCTGGCCAGCACGTTGTCGACCACACTGCCGCCCGAGTCGTCAGCGCTGATGGGGGCCGCAGTTGGCGCGGTCGCCCTCGGCGCTTTCACCGGGCGCTGGCTCGCCGTCAGCAAGCCGACGCTCGGGCAGGGCGAGCGTATTGCCGCCGTGGCCGACTGGTGGGGCCTGCCGGCACTGATCGACTTGACGGTCGTGGCACCGATGGCCGCGCTGGCGCGCGCCTCGGCATGGGCCGACGACACCGTCATCGACGCAATGCCGCGCGCTGTCAAGCGCGCTGGCCAGTGGCTGGCACACGCATCGGCGCGGATTGACGACACCGCCCTCGACGCCATGCCGGGAACCGCCAGAAGCGCCAGCCAGTGGCTGGCTGCCCGTCTGGCAAAGGAAGACGGCCGCGTCGTCGACCGTGGCGTCGGGCTGACCACCGCCTTCGTGGGCTGGCTGGGGCGAGCCACAAGCGGCATTGGCGAGCTGGTTGCTGACGGCGTTGCCTCGGGCCCGGCCCAGCTCGTATCGCTCGGCGGGCAGGACGCGCAGCGGCTGCAAACCGGCTTGTCGCACCACGCATTCGCGGCGCTGCTGCTCGGCACTCTGGCGCTCGGCGCTGTCCTCTTCGCCATCCGCCTCTGACGTCCCGGCTTGTTACAGGAACCGACATGCTCACACTGACGATCCTCCTGCCTCTGGCCGGTGCCTTGCTGCTGGCGTTGATGCCGGGATTGCTGGAGGTGGCCGCTCGCCGGTTGGCGGTCGCGGTCGCCGCACTGCCCCTTGTCCTCCTCATGGCGGTCGGCTGGGGCTTCGACACGAAGCCAGGCGCCCCGGCTTTCCAGCAGGTTGCCGAGTTTCCGTGGATTCCAACGCTGGGTGTCGCCTGGCGCGTCGGTGTCGATGGCATTGCGCTGGCGGTCGCGCTGATGAGCGCGCTGCTGTTTCTCGCCGCTGTCGCCTGGCCAGCGCAAACCCAGGGCTCGGCCCGGGCCTACTACGCCTGGTTTTTGTTTCTCGAAGGCGTTTCGCTGGGGGTTTTCCTGGCGCTGGACCTGCTGCTTTTTTATGTCTTTTTTGACCTGAGCCTGGTCGGCATGTACTTCCTGATTGGCCGCTGGGGCCACGGCGACGCCAAGGCGGCAGCCACCAAGTTTTTTGTCTACACATTGGCTGGCTCGCTGGCCATCTTGCTGGCCATCATCGCCCTGGTGCTGGCTTCCTCGCCGATGAGCTTTGACATGCGCGAGATGATGGCGCGCCAGCCACTGGCCGGCATGGACGTGCGCTCGGGGCTTGTGCTGCTCGGCTTTGTCATCGGCTTTGCGATCAAGGCGCCGCTTTTTCCCTTTCACACCTGGCTGCCACCGGCCCACGTCGACGCACCGGGGCCGGTGTCAGCAATCTTGGCGGGTGTGCTGCTGAAGATGGGGGTTTACGGCCTAATTCGCATTCCCCTGTCGATGATGACCGACGTCTTCGCGCGCTACGCCTTTGCGCTGGCGGTCATCGCTGTCATCTCGATCCTCTGGGGCGCACTGGTGGCGCTCGGACAAACCAGCTTCAAACGGCGCATTGCCTACACCTCGGTCAATCACATGGGTTACGCCGTGCTGGGCGTGGCTGTGGCTGGCGCACTGGTGGGCGATGAAGCTGCAGCGGCGCGCCAGCTCGCACTCACCGGTGCCGTTGTCGAGATGGTCGCGCATGGCCTGATTACCGGCGCGTTGTTCCTGGTCACCGGTGCTTTCTGGCAACGCGCAAAGGAGTACGAGCTTGGCGCATTCGGCGGTCTGGCCAGCGTCGCGCCTCGGCTGGCAGTGGCCACCTCGCTGGCGGCTTTTGCCAGCTTTGGCCTGCCCGGGCTGGCCGGCTTTGTTGCCGAATTCCACATCTTCGCCGGCACGTTTGCTGTCTATCCGTGGCTGGCAGCGATCAGTCTGCTTGGCATCGTCATCACCGCAGCGCTTTTTCTGCAGACGCTGCAACGGCTGTTCATGGGCGACTTGCCCAAGCGCTGGGCCGACTTCCCGGACCTGGGCCGGGTCGAGACGGCAACGCTTGGGGTGCTGCTCGCGCTGGTGGTCGCCATCGGCGTTTATCCGCGCTGGTTATTGGCGCTGATCGAAGGCGCAGCGGCCAGCGTGCTGCGCGCGTCTTAACATGCCAGTCGGCGACGTCCTGCCGGAAATAGCGGTGCTTGTCGCGGCGGTGCTTGGCGTGCTGCTGGCGTCGTTCCTGGCGCAGCGGCACCAGTGGATGTGCGCCGCCCTCGCACTAATGGGCATCGCGGTGGCCACCGTCCTGTGCGCGCTCCAGCTGTCGCAAGCGCCCCGCCTGACCTTCTCCGGCAACTGGGCGATCGACGCTGCCAGCATCTGGGCGCGCCTCATCATCCTTGTGGCCAGCGGCATCGCTGTGCTTTGCACGCCTGCCTGGCTGCGCGAGGACCGGCGCCATGGCGAGTACTACAGCGTGCTGCTGCTGTCGGCGCTCGGCGCGATGGTGATGGCGGCGGCGAGCGACACGCTGCAGCTTGTGACCGGTGTGCTGCTCAGCTCGATCACCGGCTATGTCATGGCCAGCTACCACCGCGACTGGGCGGTCTCGGTCGAAGCCGGCATGAAGTACTTTTTGCTCGGTGCTTTCGCCACCAGCCTGCTGATGGTCGGCGTGGTGTTGCTTTATGGCCTGCTCGGCACCAGCAGCTATGCCGCCATGGCCAGCGTAACCAGCTCGGTAGCGCACTCGCCGCTGTTGCTGCTCGGGCTGGCGCTGGTCATCGTCGGCATTGGTTTTAAGCTCGGCGCGGTGCCGGCACACGCCTGGCTGCCCGATGTGGCGCAGGGCGCGCCGGCGCCTGCGGCCGCGTTTCTCACCGTGGTGCCCAAGATCGGCGCTGCCATCGCCTTGGTGCGTCTGTTAAGCACCTTTGACGACGCGGTAGGCTGGCGCACCCTGATCGAGGCCATGGCAATCGCCACCATGACGCTTGGCAACCTCGCCGCGCTGTGGCAAAAGGACCTGCGCCGGCTGCTGGGTTGGTCGTCGGTGGCGCAATCAGGCTATGTGTTGATGGCTGTCGCGGTTGACGGGCTGAGCCGCAGCGCCATGCCGGCTTTGCTGCTTTTTCTGGCCGCTTATGCAGCGGCAAACCTGGCGGCATTCGCTGTGGTCACGCAGCTTCGGGGCCGCACCGCACTGGACGACTTTGCCGGCCTGGCAACAGTGCGACCCTGGGCTGCTGCCGTGTTGACACTCAGCCTGCTGTCACTCGCTGGCATTCCACCGCTGGCCGGTTTTGCCGGCAAGCTCATGCTGTTCGTTGCGACCCTGGACGCTGGCTACACCGTGCTGGCCATCGCTGCGGTGCTCAACACCGTGGTCTCGCTGTTCTATTACCTTCGGGTCCTGGCGCCGATGTACTTCTTGAAACCGGGAGGAACGGTGGCGCAGCTTGGCGGCAGCGTGAGAGCCGCTGTTGCGTTCTCAGCCCTCGCCGTCACAGGCATCGGCCTGGGCGCCGGGGTGCTGCTGACACGAATTGGCTCGGCCACGCTGTTGCCATAAGGGAGCGCAAGCGCATTGGGAAATACAGGTAGGGCCTCGAAGGGAAGATCCGGCCGCAAGTCGCGCCGCACATTTTCTCCACCTCAGAATTCCATCTTGAATTGGCCAGTGAAGTTGGCAAGTGCATCGTTCATTGCCTGCCTCCGCTCCTTTTTGTTGTGTCCTCGGTGCCAATACGACCTGCGCCACCCTTACCTGACAGATAGGTGGGCTTTGAGGTTCGTATGACAGCCAACCACCACCCCAAGGCAGCGGTGCACGCTGTCAAGCCGTGCTGAACACCCTCAACAGCGAGCGCTTTGCCGACACGGCGCCTGCGTCGCTGCATGCACCGCTGCTCGGCGAGGGCGTCTACCTGGTCTCGGTGCGCACCATGTACCGCGTGCTGGGCGCCAATGGCGCCAACAGCGCCAGCCGTGAGCGGCGCAATCAACGCGTCCACCCCGCCCACAGCAAGCCCGAGCTGCTGGCCCAGGCTCACAGCCAGGTCTGGTTGTGGGATGCCACCCAAGCTCAAGGAGCCGGCCAAGTGGACGTGTGTGCACCTCTGGCTGATTCTGGACATCTTCAGTCGCTTAGGTGCTGGGCTGGTTGATCGCCGAGCGCGAGGACGTCGACCTCGCCCAGCAACCCATCGTCAACTCGGTGGCGGGCCACGACATCGAGCCCGGCAGGCTCGCACTGTACGCTGCACGCTGCACGCCGACCGCAGCAACAGCATGCGCTCCAAACCGGTGGCAGCCTGGCTGATGAACCTGGACATCACCAAGAGCCAAAGCCGGCCCTGTGTATTGGGTGACAGCCCGCACCCCAAGGCGCAGCTCGAAACGCTGAAATACCAGCTGGACTTTCCGCTGCGGTTCGGCTACGTCGAGGATGCAAGGGCCCCCTACCAAGCCTTCCTTGCTTGGTAAAACCCCGCGCACCGGCACTCGATCATCGGCCAAACAACGCCGCACAGCGTTGGCTGCGGGCTGACCGAGCAGCTGCGCAGCGTGCACCAAGCTGTGCTCGATGGGGCATTGCGCGCCACGCCAAACCGCTTCAGGGACAGCCGCACCAAACCCCATGCGCTGCCCACCGCTATCTGGATCAACCCACCACCAACGGAGAACACCAGCCCGACATCACCACAGCCTGGCGCAGCAATTTCATGACAAATAATGGCGCAAAATAATTGACATTCTCCAGACTTTGAGCGCGTTGCAGGGCGCGCAGGACTTGGTGAGCGCATGGGTCGACGTATGCTGGGCTGCGAATGTCTTTTGTTTCGCTGGCGTGCAGCGCAGAAGCCGGCGCAGCATTTCGCGTGGCTGCAAAAGCGCATACAGATGCAGCTGGTGCGGTAAATGGCGGCCTCCCAGCCTCGCACCCTCACACATTCACATTCACGTTCGCGTCCACCTCCACCTCCACCTCCACCTCCACCTCCACCTCCACCAAACCTGCGCCTGTGGCCAGGCGGGCGGTGGGTCTCTCTGCTGTTTGGTCAACCCAAGGAAGGTCTGCGTAACCCTGATTCTGAGCACCTTGACGCTCGCAAGCCGTTGACTTAATTGAGACGTAAAACAGAGAAAAAGGATTGTGCACAACACCCCAAAGGGAGGCTAAACAAACACATGAATTGATGCAGTTGAAGCATGAGTGCGCCCAAAAACAGGGGGCGAACAGCGAAGGCGCTGCAGGGGGAGCAAAAAGGCGGCAACTGACGCTTGTCGATGACGAAATTCGACCCGGTAAAACTCGCAACTTTCGAAGCCCACTGGCAGTGGGGCATCAGGACCAGCCTTAAATAAGGCGTGCGAATTCACGCCGCACGCTGAATTCCAGCCAGTTCTGCATAGGCATTGCGAAGCTCCTCAATACCCGAACGCACCAAACTGCCGGCGATGGCTGAGTAACCCATCCTGAAATAAGAGCATGTTGAAGCAGAGGGCTTGCTGAAAAAGATATCGCCTGGCTCTATCAACACGCCGCGCGTCGCACAACGTTTGACCAGCTCTTGGCTGTCCAGGCCATCAGGGCCCTTGATCCAGGCGCCAGATCCGCCCAACGACGGCGTGATGTGAAATTGGGGCAAGCACGCAGAAAACGCGCTGACCAGAAGATCGCGACGCTCGCGGTAGGTCACATTCAGTTTGCGGATGAATGCATCGTGATGGCCTTGGGCGATGAACAGACTGGCGGTGTGCGCATTGTTGGTCGGTGGATGCCGCATGATCAGACGCCGCAGCGCCCGCAGCTCGCGAATGAGTTCGGCGGGCGCCACCACAAAACCCATACGCAGCCCATGCGCCAGGGTCTTGGAGAGACTACCCAAGTAAATCACTCGGCCCTCAGAGTCGAGGCTTTTGAGCGCAGGTAGCGGCTTGCCAAAAAAGTTGAGTTCGCTCTCGTGGTCGTCTTCAAACAGCACGACATCGCGTTTTCGCGCCAGCGCAAGGATTTTTTCTCGCCTCTCAAGCGGCATTGTGACTGTCGTGGGGCACTGGTGGCTCGGCGTGACATAAACATACGCACATTGGCCCATACCGCGCGAGGCAATCAGTCCATCACTGTCAACAGGAAGTGCGCGGACATGGTCGCTGCGCAACTTAAAATTGTTGCGGGCATCCGGATATCCAGGGTCTTCGATGCCAACCACGGTTTCTCGATTCAGCAGCACATTGGCCAATAAGTAGCAAGCCATCTGTGCGCCCGCAGTGACCAGTATCTCGTCGCGTCGGGCCATGATGCCGCGAGCCGGCAACAGACGATGCTGAATCTGGTCGAGCAACGCGTCGTGATCGCGGTCGATAAAGTCCTGCGACCATCGTTTGACGGCAGAACCAAACAAAGACTGCTGTTCGCAGTCACGCCAATCCTTCAGCGGCATTAAACTGGGATCAAACTGACCGTATACAAAAGGGTATCGGTACTCTTGCCAATTGGCTGGTTTGACAATGTTGCGTTGGGCATTCAAGCGCTGCGTGAGTCGTTCGCTCCAGTTGAGATCGCTGGACGGCAGATCCGGGTCCGAAGATGGGCTTGCCTGCCCCAGGAGAATATTCCGGTTGACAAACAAGCCACTGCGCTCGACCGAAATCAGGAAGCCTTTGTCCACCAGCGACTGCAGTGCCAGCGAGACGGTATTGCGTGAAAGACCCAAAGCATCGGCCAGCGTTCGGCTTGGCGGAATCTTCGCATCGACGGGGATCAGGCCCATCAAAATGCTGTGAACCATCATCTCTTTAACCTGACCTTGCAAGGTGGTGCTGCTGCCCGAAAAGCTCGGAAACAACCTGACCCAGATGGTGGTGATCTCCTGCTTGCTTCGCATACCGTCTTTTCTATCAACTGGTTTTTGGTGCTGAAACTTTTTGGTGCATCGCACCATTTAAAAGCAAAACGGCATCGGTCCAACATGCCTTGCGCACCATTTCAGGGCATCCACGCATCCGACAAAGCTTATCTTATTTTGGCTCCATAAAAATCTTATTCTGGCTCTATTTCTGAAGAAGTCATCTGCATACCATCTGGTGGGTTCGCTGACGCAAGTGGCGAGCCAACGTATCAACAAACCCTAGGAAGCTGGAGCTCGACACAATATGAAAAATTTCATGAAGACGCTGCTTGTCGGCGCTACGATTTCCATGACGATGGGAGGCCAGGCCTGGGCCCAAAAAAAGGTCGTCATTGGTCATTTTGGAGATCCGGCACCCTACAAGGCTGCTGTTGCTGATGGTCGTCTTGAGAAGGCCACTGGCTGGACCATCGAATGGCGCAAGTTCAACTCGGGAACCGAGGTCAATGCAGCCATGGCATCCGGTGGCATCGTGATTTCTGAGATCGGGTCGGTACCGCTGTCCGCTGGCGCCAGCTCTGGACTGGACTACCAGCTGATCTCGGTGGGCAAATCCATCGGCACCTCTGAGTCGTTGATCACGCGCAACGGCTCAGGCATAGAAAAGCCCGCAGACCTGAAGGGAAAAAAGATCGCTGTGCCTATCGGCTCCACCTCACATTTTTCCCTGATGGGCGCACTCAAGACATTCGGCTTGACCGAGAAAGACGTGCAGGTCATCGGCATGTCGCCACCTGAGATTGCCGCTGCCTGGAGCCAAAACGCCATTGATGCAGCCTTTGTCTGGAACCCTGTGCAAACCAGGCTGCGGGAGAACGGCAAGCAGCTAACCACCGCCGGAGAAATAGCCAAGGCAGGTTTTGCCACGTTCAACGGGTGGGTGATCAATACCAAGTTCGGTGCTGAAAACCGCACTGGGGTGGTCAACTTCCTCAAGGTCATGAACGAGGTCAACAGCGAGTACACAACAAACAACGCCAGCTGGACAGCTGACTCGCCGCAGATCAAGGCCATTGCCGCCAACGTGGGCGCAACCCCCAAGGACACGGTGGTGGCCCTCGGCGGGGCAACTTACCCTGGCGGCGATGAGCAGATGTCAGCTGCCTGGATGGGCGGTGGTGCAGCAGCAACGATGAAGTCGACCGCTGACTTCCTGAAAGGCGCTGGCCGTATCAACGCGGTTGCCGACAGTTACACGAAATTTGTGAACCCAGAGTTCGCCAAAGAGGCGGCACGCAAGTAGCACCACCAGCCACACCCCTGACTTGGCATGTCCCACGTGCCGGTCAGACGGGTCGCTGCGCCAATCCCAGTCGAGGTTCCCATGACAGCACTTGCCATCCGCAATGCATCGGTCTTCTATCCTGTTGCGGGAAAACCACCCGTCCAAGCACTCAAGGACATCAATCTCGAGATCAATGATCAAGATTTTGTTGTGGCATTGGGTGCATCGGGTTGCGGCAAATCCACTTTGCTCAACCTGATTGCTGGTTTCATGGCGCCAAGTCAGGGTGAGATTCGGCTTGGCGGCAAGGTGGTGACCGGGCCTGGCGCAGACCGCTCCGTGGTGTTTCAAAAGCACGCGCTTTTGCCCTGGCTCAATGTGCTGGACAACGTCGCGTTCGGTTTGAAAATTCAGGGCCACAACCGCAAAACGCGAGAAGGTATTGCGCGCGGCTTCATCAAGCTTCTGGGTTTGGAGCAGTTCGAGCTGTCGGCCACATATGAATTGTCTGGGGGTATGCAGCAACGCGTGGGCATTGCGCGCGCTCTGACCAGTGACCCCGATATTTTGCTCATGGACGAGCCACTTGGCGCACTCGATGCACTGACGCGTGAACGGGCGCAGGAACTGATCCTGAAGATTTGGCGCGATACAGGAAAGATGGTTTTTTTCATCACACACAGTGTTGAAGAAGCCCTGTTCATGGGTACGAAGCTCGTGGTGATGTCGCCGCGCCCAGGCCGGATCTCCCACGTTTTTGACCTGCCCTTCAGCCGCCGGTACTTTGAGATCGGAAATGCGCGGGCGATCAAGGCGTCTGCCGACTTCATTGAGCTGAGGGAAAAGATTTTGCAAATCATCTTCACCGACGAAGAAAGCGCCTCATCATGAGTGAAACAGGTTCGAGATCTGGCAGCGAAATGTGGGCTGATCTGATGCGAGCCAAGCCAGCCAAGCCGGGTGAGGTCTACGGTGTCCCTGGACAGGGCGAGAGTGTGCGGGTCAGCTTGATCGTGATCGCTGGCTTGCTCTTTACTTGGTGGCTGGTCACCGCAGTTGGCCTGATCAAGCCCTTATTTTTGCCCTCGCCGATGGCGGTTTTCGGCGCCTTGGTTGACGTATTACGCGATGGCTTCACCGGCTCCAGCTTCTGGGAGCACACCTGGATCAGCACCGCACGGGTCTTTGGAGCTTTCCTGTTGGCCTGCGTCATTGGCATACCGCTTGGCATCGCGATGGGCATGAGCCCGATAGCGCGCGGGGTGTTCGACCCACCGATCGAGTTTTACCGCCCAATTCCACCGCTGGCCTACCTGCCGCTGATGATCATCTGGTTCGGTATCGATGAGCTGTCCAAGGTGCTCCTGATTTTTCTGTCTGTGCTGGCGCCCATGGCGCTCGGTGCGCGAGCAGGCGTCAAGTCGGCTTCGATTGAACAAATCCATGCAGCCTACTCGTTCGGTGCCACGCGATGGCAGGTCATCCGCATGGTGATATTGCCATCTGCCATGCCCGAGATTTTTACGGCCATGCGAATCGGCATCGGTTTTGGCTGGACCACGCTGGTGGCCGCCGAGATGGTGGCGTCCACCTCGGGTCTGGGCTACATGGTGTTGTCGGCATCCAAGTTCTTGCAGACACCCATCGTCATCATGGGCATCGTCATCATCGCCGCCATTGCCTATGCCTTTGACCATCTGGTGCGTTTCGTCGAACGCCGCGTCGTGCCCTGGAAGGGGCGCGCCTGATCGGCGTCTCTCGGGACCTCCTGCCCGTGATGCGATCAAATCCAGATCGCATTCAACGTTTTTTCCCACTCAGCACCTTTTCGGTGAAAGCCAGTCATGACAGTTGAATACCTGAAGAAAGCCCACCCTCCCATCGAAGCGATCGACAACGCCACAGCCGAGACCGTTCGACGCATGCTGGAAGAGATCAAAAAAGAGGGCCAACCGGTGGTTGAGCGGTATGCGCGCGAGCTGGACGGCTGGCGAGGCAACATTGTCTTGGGCGCCGCCGAATTTGATCAAGCTTCGCGCAGCCTGTCGCAAGGCGTCAAAGACGACATTGCGTTTGCCCACCAACGGGTGCGCGACTTCGCTATCCGACAACGTGAGGCACTGCTTGAGTTTGAGACTGTCTTGATCAGCGGCCTGACAGCTGGACAAAAGCTGATTCCTGTGAACACCGCAGGTTGCTATGTTCCAGGTGGGCGTTATGCCCACGCAGCCTCGGCCATCATGAGCGTGTGTACCGCCAAAGTTGCAGGTGTGCCCAACATCGTAGCAACCTCACCCGCACACAAAGAGGCAGGCGTGAACCCCGCCATCCTGCACACCATGAAACTGTGCGGCGCCGATACCGTATTGGCCTTGGGTGGTGTGCAAGGCATTGCCGCCATGGCTTACGGCCTTTACTCACCCAAGCCTGCTGACGTCATCGTCGGGCCGGGCAATCGCTTTGTCGCAGAAGCCAAGCGCATGCTGTTTGGACGTGTTGGTATCGACGTGGTTGCTGGGCCGACCGAGTCGGCGATCATTGCTGATGAAACAGCTGACGTCGATATTGTGGTCGCCGACCTGGCGGGCCAGGCCGAGCACGGTCCAGACTCACCCGTTTGGCTCTACACAACTTCCCGGGAACTTGGGCTCAAGGTCATCGAGAAAATGCCTTTCGTCATCGCAGCCCTACCAGAGATGGCTCGCAATGCCGCCACCGCAGCCTGGCGTGACTACGGCGAGGTCTTGTATGTCTCCAGCCGTGAAGAAGCCTGCGAAATCAGCGATCAATACGCGCCGGAACACCTGCAGGTTTTGGCCTCTGATCTGGACTGGTGGCTGGCGCGGTTGACCAACTACGGCTCTTTGTTCCTTGGTGAAGAAACCACTGTGGCTTATGGCGACAAGTGCGCCGGGCCCAACCACATCCTGCCCACAAAGGGTGCCGCGCGTTACTCTGGCGGCCTGAGTGTTGGCAAGTTCATCAAGACAGTTACCTACCAGCGCCTGGACCGATCAGCGAGCCGAGAAGTCGGGCAAGTGGCAGCCCGGATCTCGCGCCTGGAGGGCATGGAAGGGCATGCGAGAACAGCAGATATTCGCTTGAAAAAATATTACCCCAATGAAGTCTTTCAGCCGGGCGAGTTGGGCGGTCACAAGCACTGAGGCATGGCCATGACTTTAAGCACCCCCGCTACCTTTCAAACGGTCGGTTGCGAAAACCGCACAACCGATGGGCTCTGGTTTGGCAAGGACCTGAGCACCCCCGAACCTATTCCTGAAGCAGCGATCGAGCGTGCTGTCGAGTTGATGCGCAGCGGGCGACTGCATCGGTACGGCGAGCAGGGCACCGGTTATCCGGAGCCCTCGCTGCTGGAGCAGGAATACGCCCGCTACGTGGGCAGTAGGTACTGCGTGGCGGTGAGTTCCTGTGGTGCTGCCATGTTCATCGCTTTGAAAGCATTGGGTGTGCAGGCGGGCGACAAGGTGCTGACCAGCAGCTTCACACTGGCCCCTGTTCCAGGCGCGATTGCCCACGCTGGTGCCCAACCGGTGCTGGTTGAGACCCTGGCCGACTTCACCACCGATCTCGATGACCTGGCGCTCAAACTGGAAACCAGTGGCGCCAAGGTGTTCCTGCTATCGCACATGCGCGGACACATCACCGATTTGCAGGCTGTGAGAGCGCTGTGTGATGAGCGTGGTGTGGCGGTGGTGGAAGATTGCGCGCATACCATGGGCGCCAAGTGGGATGGCCGACACACAGGCACCTGGGGGCAGATTGGCTGCTACAGCGCGCAAACCTACAAACACATCAACTCGGGTGAGGGTGGTTTTTTGGTCACGGACGACGACGATCTGGCGGCCCAAGCAATTTTGATGTCGGGCTGCTACATGATGTACGAGCAGCATGTGCTGCGCCCATCCAATGAGGTGTTTGAGCGCTGGAAATACGTGACGCCCAACTTCAGCATGCGCATGTCCAACTTGGCCGCAGCCCTGCTTCGACCTCAAATTGACATGCTGGCGCAACGCGGCAAGACCTGGAATCACATCTACGCAATGCTGGAGGCGCAGCTGAAAAGCATTCCTTCGGTGTCAGTGCCCGCGCGGCTGCCGCGCGAGGAGTTTGTCGCCAGTTCCATTCAGTTTTCTCTGGCAATGGAGCCGGTTCGGATACAGACATTTTTGCGGGAATGCGAACTGCGCGGCCTGCATATCAAATGGTTTGGCAGCCAGGAGCCCAAAGCCTTCACCAGCAACTACTCCCACTGGCACTACATTGCTGACCCACCGGTGTTGCCGGGCTCCATGGCTGTGATGCGCCAGCTGCTGGACCTGCGAACACCCCTGTCTTTGACCGAGCAGGACTGCGATGTCATCGGCCAGATCGTCACCAGGGCAGCGGCCATCGCTGCCACATCCACCTGATCAAGCAGTATCTGCTCCCTGTCCGGACCCGGCTGGTTCGTCATGGCCAGCGCCAGGTGAGCGGCGCTCGGCGCGGGCGCCCAGCGTTTCCAGAGGCTTGGCCAGATTTGGCCCTGATGCACCGCAACCGCCTGCGGGGGCCCGGCGTGAACAGAAAACCGCTCAGTCTCGCATCGCGCTGCCAGGTCCAGCACGGGTCGCGGTAAAAATCCTGTGCAATCAGACCGTTCAAAATCAAATCGAAACAGGAGGACTGGACTGTCACCAGCGGCCTGGCCAAAGCCCGCAGGATGCGGATGCGGTCGAGGCGCTGGTTCATGCTCAGCCTTTGCTGGCCACCTAGAGACCGGTTGTCTGAAAACGCTGCAATCCTTGACTGCGACCTGGCGGTCGGTCCGGCATGTGTGGGTCAACCCAACAACGCCACCAACCCACAGCACGCGCAGGAGCCTGGGCACCGCAAACTGTGCAGGTGCTGCAGCAGGAAACGCAATCTCAGTTTTTGATGAGAGACAGCCGCTTGATTTCGCATCCATGCCTGCTGGCGTGCGTCTGATTGCTCTCGATCAATCGTTAACATCCACGACGGCGTCGTCTCAATCCTCCAAGGAGTCAACCCACCATGGGCAGCTGGATCGAACTGGGTATTTTTCTTGCGGTCATCGCTTTTGGCTTCCACCAGTTGCACGACTTGGTTAAAGCGCAGCGCGAGCGCCGCGCCCGCGAGGCTGCTGCCAAGCGGCCAGGTGCAGCCTCCAACAAACAACAAGCAGGCGTGTGCGAACCATGACTTGGCATGCAAAACTTTCTTTGAATCACCGCTGGGAAGACGCTCGTACCACCGCGCGGTACGAACACACCGGGCCCCTGCGCATTCTGAAAAGCCTGTATCCGGAGGGCGAAGCGATCTGCCACAACGTGATCGTGCATCCACCTGGCGGGCTGGTCGGCGGCGATGTGCTGGACATCCGCGTGCGGGTTGATGCTGGCGCGCACGCCTTGGTCAGCACCCCGGGAGCCACCCGCTTCTACGCAAGCGACGATCTGGAGACCGCGCAACGCGTCACGATCGATCTGGCCGAAGGTGCGCGCTTGGAATGGCTGCCGCTGGAAGCGCTGGCCTACCCAGGCTGCCGCGCCCTCAACCAGCTCACCGCCACACTGGCGCCTGGGGCCGAAATGCTGGCCTGGGACGTGACAGCGCTCGGTCTGCCCACATCGGGCCAGCCCTTTTCGCGCGGTCGCATCACCCAGCGGCTGGAGCTTCCTGGCCTGTGGCTGGAGCAAGCCCACATTGACGCCAGCGATCACCGGCTGCTGGCGTCGCCATTGGGCTTAGCCGGTCAGCGCTGCCTGGGCAGCTTGCTGTTTGCGGTCGGTGAGCCCCTGGGGCGCAGCCGCCGCGAACACCTGCTGGATGCGGTCCGCAGCAGCTTGCAAAGCTTGCCCCAGGGTGTGCAAGCCGCGGCCACATGCCCCAATCCCCAACTGCTGCTGGTTCGAGCGCTCGCGCCCGTGGTGGAACCGATGATGACCACCCTGCAAGGCTGCTGGGCGGCGCTGCGCCAGGAGGCGTGGCAGCTCAAGCCGGTGCCGCCCCGCATCTGGGGCGTTTAAGCACCTGCGTGGCCCACGGCTTGTGCTGTTCTCCACAGCATTTCGGCTGTCGGTACGCCGCTGTTCTGGCGCTGAACAGCGGCGCATCAAGCGACCAGTTCAGATCGCAACCAGGCGGCGAATACCTCGGGCCTGCATCTCGTCACCCGGCCCACTGGCGATCACCTCGCCGCGCTCCATGACCAGATAGCGATCGGCCAGTGCCTCGGCAAAATCGTAGTACTGCTCGACCAGCACGATGGCCATGTCGCCCCGATCGGCCAGCATGCGAATGACCCGCCCGATGTCTTTGATGATGCTGGGCTGAATGCCCTCAGTGGGCTCGTCCAGGATCAACAGCTTGGGGCCAGCCGCCAGCGCGCGCGCGATCGCCAGCTGCTGCTGCTGCCCGCCCGACAGATCACCGCCGCGCCGGCTCAGCATTTGCTTCAAAACCGGAAACAGCTCGAAAAGCTCGGCCGGGATCGGGGTCGAGCCCTTCTTGTAAGCAAGCCCCATCAGCAGATTTTCTTGCACGGACAAGCGCCCGAATATTTCGCGGCCCTGTGGCACATAGCCCATGCCGGCGCGGGCACGCTCGTACGGCGTGGCCTTGTCGATGGCCTGTCCATCGAGCGCGATGCTGCCGCTCTTGATCGGCACCAGGCCCATCAGCGATTTGAGCAGCGTGGTCTTGCCCACGCCGTTGCGCCCCAGCACCACGGTGATCTGGCCGAGTTCGGCTTGCAGACTGACATTGCGCAGAATATGACTGCCGCCGTAGTACTGGTTGAGGTCTTTGACCGCCAGAAGGCTCATGGTGTCCTCTCGCGCAAACAGGGTTGGCCGACTCTCGTCTCGGCCTTCTGGGTAAACAAGCCATTCAAGCCAGAGAGAGCGTCAGGCCAGAACATCAGCGAATTGGCTCCGCCAGGCCGCAGATGTTGCCCCCGGTGGGGGGTCGCGCGCAGCGCGGCGGGGAGCAGCCAGTCAACGTCCAAGGTACACCTCAATCACCCGCTCGTCTGCCTGCACCTCGTCCAGCGTGCCCTCGGCCAGCACCGAGCCCTCACACAGCACAGTCACCTTCTCCGAAATCGCGCGGATGAAGCCCATGTCGTGCTCGACCACCATCAGCGAGTGCTTGCCCTTGAGGGTTAGAAAGAGCTGTGCCGTTCGCTCAGTTTCCTCGTCGGTCATGCCGGCCACCGGTTCGTCGAGCAGCAGCAATTTCGGGTCTTGCATCAGCAACATGCCGATCTCAAGCCACTGTTTCTGCCCGTGGCTCAACAAGCCGGCAGGGCGCGCCACACGGTCGGCCAAGTGGATGGTGGTGAGCACCTCGGCAAGCCGGTCCCGCTCCTCGCCTGTGGGGCGAAACACCA
>Ga0105054_10000981_pt1 | contig 46838 bp, 33 predicted proteins | sample BON02_FD_78091 | JGI IMG/M metagenome (GOLD analysis project Ga0105054, IMG submission 78091) | Freshwater microbial communities from Lake Bonney liftoff mats and glacier meltwater in Antarctica - BON-02 (megahit assembly) | ecosystem: Environmental > Aquatic > Freshwater > Ice > Glacier...
GAAAGTAATCTTATTTTCCAATGCAAACGCCCGAAGTTCATTCCGGACATCATTGGAAATATTTCCCTGAAGATAGCAATGATCCACATCCACGATTTTGTCAAACATTTTCGGAATATGAAAGCCTAGAGCATTTCGATCAAATTCCTCATCGGATCGGATTTGATCAAGCGTCAGCCACTTTTTATTGGAAAAAGTGAAATCGAGTTTATTACGGTAATATCTGGTTTTTTCAGATCCTAAGGTCGGCATTACTTCAGGAATAGATACTTTGGCAATTCGCTGAAATTGATCCAGAACCTGCTGCCGCTTATATGTCTTCTGAAGCTCGTAATTGATATGCTGCCATTTGCAACCTCCGCAAACGCCGAAATGTGAGCAGAAAGGTTCTATTCGTTCTTTGGAGTATTCATGGAATTTTACCGGCTCCCCTTCCATAAAGGAGCTTTTGCCTTTAGTGATTCGCACGTCCACCACATCACCTGGAGCCACCCCTGTAACAAATACTACCTTTTCTTCATGATGGCCAAGACATTTCCCCTCTGAAGCAATTCGCTCAATGAGAAGATTAGTGATGACCTTGTTTTTCATTTTTCTCGACATAGGAGCAAAATTAGGGAAAAAAGATGAGGTCGATAAGGGGAATTAGAATTAGAACAAAATTGTACATTTAGGTACTCTATGAGATTTTAGATGACATACGAAATAATAATACAATGAAAAAATTTCTAACACTTATTGGGATAACCTGCTTGCTCTATTCTTGTAACAAAGGCGGCTCGAACTTAACTATGGAAAAGGAGATAAGTCTGAAATTAGGTGGTCAAAAGATCATTCCTGTAAATGATAAATCCACTAATTTTTCCTTGCTCTCCCAAGTTTATTTTGAAAAAGATGAACATTCACTTTATATCCATCTCAATTATTTTGATTCCGAACCCAACTATTTATTTATCAATTCATTTGAAGATCCCGCTCTGGATATGGTTTTGGAATTTGAAAGCGAGGGGCCAAATGGAGTGGGAAGTGTCACTGAATTTTACTTTCATTCCTATGATTCCATATTTTTGGTTGACCGATATCAGTATTTGGTTTCTTTAGCAGATTCTTCAGGGAAGTTGAAGAGATCCTATCGACTGAAAAGCAATAGCAGTAATATGCCAGACGAAGATTCGGTTTTACCATACAGCACTTCAAAAGCTAGAATGTTCGTAAGAGGGAAATATTTATACATTCCATGTATCCCTGATACAGACCCTTTCAATCATAAGTACGGGCGTGAAAATTTACTAATGAAATTGGATTTGGAAACTGGAGATTATAGCACGCTTTTAGGATATCCTGAATGGTATCAAGACGGTAAATATTGGGGTGGACCTGATCACGTAACTCCTAGTATTACACGTTTGGACGATCTAAATAAGGTTTTGGTGAGCTTCCCGCTTGTCGATTCAGTTTATTTGCTGGATCTGAAGACGGAAAAAATGAAGCCATATTTTTGGATGGGAAGTTCGAATATTGAAAGCCCTGTTCCTATTAAATATGAAGATAATCAATCTGATATCGCGAGACGCTTTCAGTTGGGGACTGATTATTATTTCTCCATAAACTACGATCCCTACAGAAAGGAATATTGGAGACTTTTTTATAAGCAATATGACGAGGAGTCCATAGACAAAATGTTGAATAGAGAAAGTGGTAGTCCTAATGAAAAGTCGATTATTGTATATAATGAAAACCTCGAGCGAATCGGGGAATTTGATTTTGAAAAGAGTTGGCGTGGCAACGGGTATGATTTAGTCTTTTTTGAGGATGGAGCGTATTTTTCATCTACTCCAGATTCTATTGAGGATCAAATGATATTTCGTCAGTTGATTATAAATTAGTTAGGTAAAGCATCTGTAATCTTAAATTTTTAATTATGGCAAACACGTATCATCAGATTTACATCCAATTGATTTTTGCTGTGAAGGGACGGCAGAGTCTTTTGAAGCGAGAGTTTCGGCAGGAGTTTTTTAAGGTTATGGCGTCGATGGTTCAAGATCTTGGTCACAAATCCATAATTGTGAATGGAGTTGCGGATCATGTTCATTGTTTCATAGGGCTGAATCCTGACAAAACCATTTCAGATTTGGCGGAAAAATTAAAAACTTCATCTAACCATTTTTTAAAAGATAAGAAGTGGGCAGACGGAAATTTCTCATGGCAGAAAGGGTATGGCGCTTTTTCATATTCGAAGTCTCACATGGATCATGTTTACCAGTATGTATTGAATCAAGAGATTCACCACAAGAAAATGACTTTTAAAAAAGAATATACAGGCCTTCTGAAAAAATCCGAAATTGAGTTTAAGGACGAATATTTATTCGAATTCTTAGATGATATTTGATTACTAGGCTTGAATGAATAAAAATCAAATCGCTTCTCTGAAGCTCTGGTGATCATTTTTAATCTTTTTTCTACAATCAAATTGCTTCTCCGAAGCTGAGAAAATCAATCTATCCTATCATAAAGAATTTGGTTCTGAATTTTCTATCTACTCGAAGTAGCGCCAGCGGCGCATTTTGATTGCAGAATATGTGATTTAGATTTTTCCGGAGCACCAGCGGTGGGATTTGATCTTCAATCGGATTAATCATATTTCTAATACCATCATCAGTCATCAAATCGCTTCTCTGAAGCTCTGGAGATCATCTCAAATCTTTTTTCTACAATCAAATCGCTTCTCTGAAGCTGAGATAAATTAGCGGATTGAAATCTAATAGCCAATTTAATATGCTGATGGCATGTATTGGTTTTAGAGCGCCAGTGGCGCAATTTGATTGTAGCATACGTGATTTAGATTTTTCCGGAGCACCAGCGGTGGGATTTGATCTTCAATCGGATTAATCATATTTCTAATACCATCATCAGTCATCAAATCGCTTCTCTGAAGCTCTGGGGATCATCTCAAATCTTTTTTCTACAATCAAATCGCTTCTCTGAAGCTGAGATAAATCAGCGGATTGAAATCTAATAGTTAATATGCTATGCTGATGGCATGTATTGGTTTTAGAGCGCCAGTGGCGCAATTTGATTGTAGCATACGTGATTTAGATTTTTCCAGAGCACCAGCGGTGGGATTTGATCTTCAATCGGATTAATCATATTTCTAATACCATCATCAGTCATCAAATCGCTTCTCTGAAGCTCTGGGGATCATTTCTGATTTTTTTTCTACAATCATATCGCTTCTCTGAAGCTGAGATAAATTAGCGGATTGAAATCTAATAGCCAATTTAATATGCTGATGGCATGTATTGGTTTTAGAGCGCCAGCGGCGCATTTTTATTGTGGAATATGTGATCCCGAATCTGCCGGATTATCAGTGGTGCGATATGATCTTCAATTGATTCATCTCATTTCAAAACTATCCTTACTATTTTTTATCATTTCCTTATCTTTGGATACGGAATGAAAAACCAAGGTTTAAAAGATAAAGTAGTCATCATTACTGGTGCCACCTCAGGCATCGGTGAGGCTTGTGCGATGGTTTTTGGTCGAAACGGTGCAAAAATTGTAATTACAGGCAGAAATCAACAAAAGCTTGATCATACGCTTGCTCAACTGATATCACAGAATATCGATGCATTTGCAATTCTAGCCGATGCTGCCAAAGAAGCCGATATTCTGCAGATGGCTGAGAAAACCATCTCTCATTTCGGCAAAATTGATATTCTGATCAATAACGCAGGGATTTCCATGCGTGCACTTTTCCAGGATTTGGACTTAGATGTATTCAAACAGGTTATGGATACCAATTTCTACGGGACGGTCTATGCGACCAAATATTGCTTGCCGGAAATATTGAAAAACAAGGGCTCGATCGTCGGGATTTCCTCCATTAACGGATTCCGAGGAACTCCAGCGCGAACAGCCTATTCGGCAAGTAAGTATGCTATGAATGGATTTTTGGAGGCATTACGAACCGAAGTAATGAATAAGGGTGTCCATATTTTGGTTGCTAGTCCAGGCTTTACCGCATCCAATATCCGCAATGGTGCATTGACCGCACATGGAAAGTCGCAAGGAGAATCTCCCCGCGATGAATCAAAAATGATGAGTCCCGAAAGCGTAGCAAAGGCTATTCTCAAGTCTACGCTCAAAAGAAAGCGTGATTTAATCCTTACTACTCAAGGTAAAATGGCCGTATTTCTGAATAAATGGCTTCCGTCCATGATGGATGGGATCGTATACAAAGAAATGGCCAATGAGCATGATTCGCCTTTGAAATAAATGGCCGGCTCTATCTTTCAGGTTTACAGTAATAAACTTACTGACCTTTCATCCAGAAATAAATCACTTTACCTGCCAAAAACAGAAGGAAATACGGTGATCGATTTGCAGGAGTTGGACTTTTTAAACGGCGAAGCAGCTTTCGAAATTCTGAGAAAAACAATACTTGGGAAAAAGAAAATCCCACTAATTCCTGAAGTAGATCCTCGACTTGGAGCGGTAAACAGAATATCAAAAATACTTTCAAAAATTGCTTTTCGAGATCAGCTCACCCAAGAAGAGACTGGCGATCAAAATCTTTTTTTAGGCTGGCCCTACATGGAGGGCAAAATGTTGAATGGGCAGATCATCCGAGCGCCGTTACTTCTTTTGCCCTGCCAATTAGACAAAAAAGAACAGCTTTGGCAGCTAATCCCTACAGGTTCATGGCAAGTGAATGCAGCTTTGATTTTGGCCTACTCACATGGCTATTCTGTACGGGTTGATGCTGATGTGTTGGAAGAAAGAATTCAAGAATTGTCTTCAGATCCCACGGAATTTCGCACAGGATTGGCAAAACTCATTGAAGCTAATTTTCCATTCCAACTTAGTTCTACGCTTTTTGAGGATCGGATTACTACGTTCCCAAATTCTCAAATTTCTCTGGATAGCAGCAAGTTTCAAGAAGGAAAAATCGGCCTAAAAACCTATGCAGTCTTAGGACAGTTTGCTCAGAAGGGGAATTTCCTTTACCGTGATTATGAGTATCTAGATGCCCAAAGTAGAGCGACTAGTTTGGAGCAACTTTTTGAAGACCGCTTTCAGCCAAATGAACAAGTAGCAATCCCAAGAGAAGATCAACTTTTTCCAATATTCCCGTTGGATGCTTCCCAAGAAAATGTGTTGCTGAAAGTTCGCCAAGGGAAAAGTCTGGTGATCGAAGGTCCTCCAGGCACGGGAAAGTCACAATTGATTGCCAATCTGGCGTCTGACTATGTAGCCCGAGGGAAAAAAGTGCTGATCATTTCTCAGAAAAGAGCGGCTTTGGATGTTGTTTTTGAGCGAATGGAGAAGGTTGGTTTTGGTGAGTTTTTAGGTCTGGTGCATGACTTTAGAGCTGATCAAAAACTACTTTTTCAAAAGATAAAGCACCAAATTGCGTCAATCGAAAGCTATCAAATAGAAAATCGTGGCCTGGATTCCATGCAATTGGAACGGGAGATTTCTGTTCTTTCTAAGACTATTTCAAGGTTATCGGAGAAGTTTGAGCAGTTCCGAACTTTGCTTTTTGAATCGGAGTCAGCGGGAATCCCAATTAAAGCAATGTATCTGAATGCTGGAGGGTTTGGAGAGGCTTCCATTGATTCGAAATCGGAATTACTGAGTTTGAATTTTGAGGAAGCAAAGGGATTTGAAAAGGAGTTTAAACTATTTAAGAGCTACCAAGAGCGATTTAAAGATTCATTTTGGGCAGAACGAATCTCCTTCTCAGGCGTTGAGCCAAGGTATTATTCTCAGATTTCTGAGTTGATCCAAACTCTGGAAAACTATAAAATTCCAGCTTATGCTGCTAGCTGGAACCAAGAATCCATTCGCAAATTTCAGTTAGAGATCATTAATAGAGGTTCCTTTTTAGAAGAAATTAAATCGCTGAGATCAAAATTAGCCGAATTTGGAAATGGAGGTCTTGCAATCCGATTGGCAATTTTCCCGGAGGAAAGAAAGAAAGCACAGGTGCTTCAAAGCTGGATTGAAAAATCCTTGGTAAAACTTCAAGAGTTAAAGTTTTCAATTCCTAACAATCAGGAACAGCTTAACAAAGAATTTGAATCACTCTCAATCGCTCAATCTTCTTGGCTTGGGAAAATCAGGTTGAAGTTTAAGAAAAGCCGCTTTCCAATTCTAGTTTCCTGGCTTGAAGCGAATGGACTGGATTTTAACTCCACGAATCTAGAAACAGCCAAAAGCGCTTTCGATCAAATTCAAGTTTTGGAGACCGAATTACTCTCCTTTTCAATAGTTAAAGGAATAATAGTTTCTTTAGGAGATTTAGGTCAGGTTTCTACGTTTATTTCAGAATCTGACACTTGGGCTAAGCAATGGGAGAAAGTTTCATTTCTAGATTCACTTTGTGATTGGAAAGCTAAATCCGCAAATAATTCAGAATTTCAAGAGGAGTTAGATATTTTTCTCAGATTTCTATTGGAGTTTCAATCAGAGGTTCCTAGTTGGAAGATATACCTGACGGATTCTCAAATTGAAACATTACTTTTTGAAAAGGGAAAAGCAAGCGATCCTAATTTGCTTCAAACGTTTTCAGAATTAGTGGCTTTTGATCAATTCCTCGAAAAATGGAATCCCCAGCGATTAAAACTTGCTCAAAAGATTCTGGCACATGATGCAACTCTTTCTTTAAAAGAAGATCTAGCTATCTTCTGGTGTTCGTGGTATCGAACCTGGATTAGTGAGCTGGAGCGGAGAAATCCAGTTTTGGCAGAAGCCGGAAGTTTGAAAATGAAGTACGAAATGGGCGAATTAAAAGAAGCTGTTTTGGAAAAACGCAAGATTTCCAAATTCATGACCTTGCTTCGTCTTCGTGAGAGAATGACTAATTTTTTAGAATTGAACCGTCTGGGCAATCGTATGAGCTATCGTGATCTACTGCATCAGGTAAGTAAAAAGCGCCAAAAATGGCCTGTTCGCAAGTTGGTGGAACATTTTGAACATGAGATTTTTCGCTTGATTCCGTGTTGGTTGGCCAGTCCTGAGACGGTTTCGGCTTTATTCCCTATGGATCAATCTTTCGATTTGGTGATTTTTGATGAGGCTTCCCAATGTACCGTAGAGCGAGGATTACCGGCGATGCTGCGAGGTAAGCAGGTAGTGGTGGCGGGCGATTCCATGCAGTTGCAACCATCGGACTTTTATCAGGTAAAATGGGAATCTGAAGAAGAAGGCATCGAGTACGAAGCCGAATCGCTATTGGAATTAGTCGGAAATTTCTTCGAGAAAACGACCCTAATTGGGCATTACCGCTCTGAGGATCCTGGTTTAATTCATTTTTCCAACCGGAATTTTTACGAGGGGAAGCTGGAGACTCTGCCAGATTTGAAGACTGTTTTAGCTGGGGAATCTCCATTTAGCTGGCTGAAAATCGAAGGTATATGGGAAAACCAGATAAATAAATCCGAAGCAGATGCGGTAGTCGAAAAAGTGAGAGAGATTCAATCAGCTTTCGCGTATGATTCTATAGGGATCGTGACGGGGAATTACTTTCAGATGGAACTGATTCGGGATAAGTTCTGGAAAGCAGGGATTGATCAAGAAAATATAAAGGTGAGAAATATCGAAAATGTGCAAGGAGACGAATTTGATCAGGTGATCTTGTCTTTGGGATACGCTTCGAATCGTGAGGGAAAACTGGTGACGAATTTTGGCCTGCTGGCCAAATCAGGCGTGGAAAATCGATTGAATGTGGCGATTACTCGTGCCCGAAAGCGAATGCATGTGATTAGCAGTATTGCCCCAGAAGATTTTCGTCCCGGCCAACTCAAGAATTCTGGTTTGGCTCTTCTGCGGGAGTTTTTACTTTTTGTGCAAAAGCAATCAAAAAATCCTTCGTTGGAGGTGACGGAGGTTTCCAGCTCAGGTTATGAAATTGACTGGAGTTTAAAGCGATATTTGAAGAAATCGAGCTCTGATTTTACAGATAAAGTGCCTTCGACCGTTATGGATCTTATGAGAAATCAAGCAGGAAATCCCATTGCGATTCTAACGGATGATCAGCGATTTTTTAATTCACCTACAGCAAAAGCTGCGATGTCTTATCATCCGATTTTATTGGAATCTAAGGGTTGGGAGTGGGAGTGGAGGTGGAGTAGGGAGTCCCGGTGGCTATTGGGATCAGTAGGCAGTAAGCAGGGGACAGTCGGCGATGGCAACGGGGATCAGTAAGCAATAAGCAAAGGATTAAATTTGCCGATAGGGACGGCGTTGAGAGTTTGCTTTGTATGTGATTTTTTAAACTATAAAGTCGCCATCCATCTGGCAAGCTGTACTTAATGTACCAAGTATTTTCCTTGATCCTTGATGACCAGTTCCATTCGCTCAAGTGCTTTCAAAGCAGTACTTACCGAACTTGCCGCTCCCAAAGCATGCTTTGTCAAAAACTCTTTACTTATAGGATTCTGAAGTGGTTCTTCTTTAGCTATTGCTTTGAATACGTTCCATTGAGTTTTGGTTAGCATTTTCTGGAAGTTGGCGTAGATGGACTGCTGCTGTACCAAAAGTTGATTGAAAATCAATTCCAAATCCTCCGCCTTTACATCTTGGTAACTGGCATAGAGATGATTGCATACCGACTGAATCGTGTAGGTTTACCCTCGACTCCACATGTATATTTTGGCAATTGCCTCGTCTGTAATGATCTTATCTTCTGAGTTGAAATGATGGTGAATAAACTTGCCGTAGGACTCCAACTCAATAGGTTGTAGAGATTCCAATTGAGCGCTTTGATAAAATGGTCGCTTTTTCTCCGTAAACATGGCCTCCATTAGCGATCGGTGACTTCCACTGAAGATAAATCGAACCTCGGGAATCTGCTGTACCCAACTGCGAAACAAAGCTTCTGCTTTTACCCCTTCGTAGTCCGAAATCTGTTGAAACACATTAATTGCCATTACGACCCGTCTCTTTCGGGAATTCAGGAATTCTCCCAGGGCTTTTAGTGATTTCTCAGTTTGACTGGCTTGATTTATGCCAAGTGTTAGCTCGGGTGTGCCGGTAAGTGAACCGAAGTTAACGGTAGCACCAATAGCCGAAAGAAGATTTTGGATGCTGCCACTGATACCTGAATTAGTTTTTCCATATTTTTCATAAATCGCACTTGAAATAGTGGCTATGGCTTCCTCCATATTTTGAGTAGCAAGGAGATCTATGTATATCGTCTCATAGCTTTCTGATTCTTCCAACTCCTCAAATAGTCTTTGAATCAGGGCAGATTTCCCCATCCTTCGCCATGCATATAGGACTAGATTTATATCATTCTGAATATTAGAAATAAGTATTTCGAGATCTTTTTCCCGGTCGCAGAAATAATCCAATCCTTGATAGGTATTGATTACGAATGGATTAAAAGGAGCCTTCATAATTTTGTTTATTACGTATTTTGCGTTACGTATTTTGCGTTACGTACTTTGCGTTACGTAGATTACGCAATAGATTTCTAGAAAAGCAATAGCTTAATCTGACTTTTTCTTACAAGTCATTTACTCGTGTGGAAGACGAAGAATTTGAAGATAAGTCAAAACAAAGCTTGATTATATTGATCATAGGGTAATTATGCTGAGAAGCCTCTTGATCTCAAGAATAAACAGAATAGCGATACCCACGTCACCCTTTATTCTTCATAGGCTTTTCAATAATTAGCTTTATCCAACGACCCGATAAACTGCGATTCCTATCCATTCTTTGACCAATTTGTGCTAAATGAAGATGGAATAGGGATCTGGGAAAAATAGAATGGGAATATCGAATTTGGTATCGCTACTATAGTAATCTGTGGGAAAAGTAATTGTCTTCAGTTCGACTTTTTCAAAGCAACCTTTAGCTCGAGATATATGAAAAGCGGAAGTGATCAGGATAAATTCTTGGTTAGTTGAAATTTCCTTTTCTTCCAATAACGTCTTACTAAACTCGGCATTTTGAGGGGTGTTTTTGGATTGATTTTCAAGTAGAATATCTTCTACCGGCATTCCAGTCATTACCAGAAATCTTTTGAGTACTTCTGCTTCAGATTGTGGATTGACAGGATTTAGGCCTTGACCGCCCGTAATCAAGATTTTTTTGATTTTGCCCATTCGGTAGAGTTGAAGGGCATGTGTAATTCGGTCGGCTCCTTTATTGAAAAAAGTGCGGTCATATGCAGTCTTGCTAAGGTTGGTAACGCTGGTAAGTACAATCCCGATTTCATAATTCCCGATTTGATCAAAATACTTGATTTTGGGTTCCCAAGCCTACATTGACTGATTGGCCATAAATTGATAGGAGAAAAAAAGCAAGAAAACCATCCGCGTCCATAGAATTCTCTTTCCGATCTTTTTGCGATAGAATATGACACCACCACCTATTAAAAGCAAGACGACAGTCAATCGCATTGCCAGGAAGTTTAGAAACTGAGAAAGGTAAAAGAACATTCGGCAAAGAAAAGATAAAAGTCTCATCTCGATAATTATCACTACAAACTCAATGTCCAATGTCCGGTTAGATCCACACTTGATAATTGTCCTCTACAATTATCAAGATTGAGTATTGATTATTCCTTAAATTTTTTTTGTCAAACAATTGGATTAAAATAATTCTTTCACCAAAGTAGTTTCCTTAATTAAAACAGGAAGGCTATTTTTGACTATGTCTTCAAATCACCCAAACCTATTGCCATTATTGCAGGATTTAGCTTCAACACTGGAAGGAAGCCTCAATTTTGATTCGTTGACCAAAACTCTATATGCAACTGATGCATCGGTCTATCGGGAGATGCCTTTGGCTGTTGCTTTTCCGAAGTCAAATGGTGATATCCAAAGATTAATCCAGTTTGCCACTGAAAATGGCACTTCCCTGATACCTAGAACTGCCGGGACTTCGCTCGCCGGCCAATGTGTAGGAAATGGAATAGTGGTGGATGTCTCCAAACATTTTACACAAATCCTTGAATTCAATAAGGAAAAACGCTGGGTGCGGGTGCATCCGGGTGTAGTGCGAGACGAACTGAATCGCTTTTTAAAACCTCACGGACTTTTCTTTAGTCCAATTACTTCCACTGCCAATCGTGCAATGATGGGTGGAATGGTAGGGAATAATTCCTCTGGCACTACCTCTATTGTCTATGGAGTAACGCGAGACAAAGTCATTTCGCTGAATACTATTCTCAGCGACGGGAATGAAGTGGTTTTTAGGGAAATATCGCATGATGAGTTTGATCAAAAATGTGGATTAAAAACCTTGGAAGGTTCTTTATATAAGCAGATTTTTGACGAACTCAATGATCTCGAGAATCGGGAGGAGATTCATTCTCAATTTCCCAAAAAATCGATACACCGCCGAAATACTGGCTATGCCGTGGATGAATTGCTCAAGTCTGAACTTTTCGAGGGCAATAAAAAATTCAATTTTTGTACGTTGTTGGCAGGCTCGGAAGGGACATTGGCATTTACTACAGAAATAAAAATAAGCCTCGATCCGCTACCTGAACCTATCGAGATCGTCGTAGCGGGACATTTTCAAAGCATCAATGAGAGTATGAAAGCTGCTCAAGTGGCCATGAAGCATCCGGCAACTGCGGTGGAATTGATGGATAAAATCATCCTCGACTGCACAAAAGAAAGTATCGAATACAGTAAAAACCGCTATTTCGTTGAAGGTGATCCAAAGGCGATTCTTATGATCGAGTTCCGTGGTAGTACTTTCCACGAGGCGATGGCAAAAGGGGAGGCATTAATTGCTGACCTGATTGGAGCTGGGTTAGGTTATGCTTACCCGATTATCGAGCCTTCGATGGTTTCTTCAGCTTGGGCATTGAGAGCAGCAGGTTTGGGTTTGCTGGCGAATATTCCAGGTGATCCAAAAGCGGTAGCCTGTATTGAAGATACAGCTGTGGACATCGAGGATTTGGCAGATTACATCGATGAGTTAGATGAAATTCTGAAAGATTTCAATCAAAATCCAGTTCACTATGCACATGCAGGAGCCGGAGAGATTCACATGCGACCGATTTTGGATTTGAAAAAAGCTGCTGATGTAGAGGATTTTTACCAGATTTCGTTGGCTTCGGCCAAATTAGTCAAAAAATATCAGGGATCGCTTTCCGGCGAGCACGGAGACGGGCGAGTACGTGCAGCTTTTATTCCTCTGATGGTCGGCGAGAAAAATTATGAACTTTTCCGCAGGATAAAGTACGGTTGGGATCCTCGGAATATTTTCAACCCAGGCAAAATCGTCGATGCTGCCCCAATGAACCAGTTTCTCCGCTATCAGCCTGAAATGAAAACCCCTGTGCAAAATACGCTATTGGACTTTTCAGGAGTAGGTGGAATCCTGCGATTGGCTGAGAAATGTAACGGCTCGGGGGATTGTAGAAAGCTTCCCGAATCTGGTGGCACGATGTGCCCGAGCTTTATGGCTACCCGAAATGAGCGGGATACAACACGCGGTCGTGCCAATGTACTTCGTGAGTTTTTGACCATGGATAAAAAAGAGAATGCCTTTGACCATCCCGAGATCAAGGAAGCGATGGATTTATGTCTGTCTTGCAAGGGCTGTACATCTGAGTGTCCTTCCAATGTGGACATGACAAGTATGAAGGCAGAGTTTCTTTATCAATATCAGAAAACACATGGTATTCCTCTTCGCTCAAGAGCTTTTGCATACATCAATGAGTTGAATCAGTTGGGTTCGATCGTCCCTGGAATAGCTAATTTCTTTTTGAGTAATTCATTTACCAGCGGATTGATGAAGTCATTTCTAGGAGTAGCACCAAGTAGAAATCTTCCCGAAATCAGTCCCATCAGCCTGCGGAAATGGTATGCTAAAAATTATAAGTTGCTGCCAAATGCAGAGAAGACCATCAAGACGGTTTATTTCTTTGTCGATGAATTTACCAATCATAACGATACAGCAATTGGAATCAAGGCAATTTCACTTTTGAAAAAACTGGGCTACGAGGTAAGAGTAGTTAATCACGAAGAGAGCGGACGATCTGCGTTATCAAAAGGACTTTTACCGAAGGCTAAAAGGCATGCCGAAGCTAATGTTCGGATTTTTGACAATTTGATCGATGGAAATAAGCCTTTAATTGGCTTAGAACCTTCGGCTATTTTAAGTTTCCGTGATGAATATCCAAAACTTGTATCTGCTGATTTGGTGCCTGCGGCAAAGAAATTGAAATTTCATGTGAAGTTGATCGATGAGTTCTTGGGACAGGAGATTGCTGCTGGAAACATTAAATCAGAATTATTTACCAGTAAAACGCAAAAAATAAAGCTTCACGGACATTGTCACCAAAAGGCACTTTCATCGATCAATTGGACTCAAAAATTACTATCATTTCCTGAAAATTATACTGTTGAGACGATTCCAAGTGGATGCTGTGGAATGGCGGGTAGTTTTGGCTATGAGGAGGAACACTTTGCTGTCTCTCAGCAAATTGGAGAGTTGGTATTATTTCCAGCTGTGCGAAAAACCGAAGCAGAAACACTTATTGCAGCTCCAGGAACTTCTTGTCGACATCAGATTACAGATGGTACAGGTAGAAAAGCATTACATCCGGTAGAGATTCTTTGGGAAGCGTTACAAAATAACTAATCGTTGATTGTTTACGGAATTTGGTATAGTAGGTTATATTGATAATCAGGTCTTAAGCTGGCTCTTTTTCTTTTTTAAAATGAGTATTTTTATTGGTGGAGCTTAGAATAAAATTTTGAATCTATGGCAATCAAAGAGTATAGAATTCCGGAAAAAGAGAAATTTAGCTTATCCACTTTCAATGAACCCGATAGAAGATCTCTGAATTATACCTATGCTGATTACCTCAATTGGGACTTTGAGGAGATCGTTGAGTTGATCAAAGGAAAGATATTTACTAAAGAGGCCGCCCCTAATCGAAGGCATCAGGAGGTTTCTGGAAATCTATCTGCTCGTTTATGGAATTACCTTAAAAACCATCCATGCAAAGTTTATACAGCACCTTTTGATGTTCGGTTTTCAAGAAATTCCGAATATTCAAAAATAGATTCTGTCGTTCAGCCTGATATTTGTGTAATCTGGGACCTTACCAAATTGGACAATAAAGGCTGTTTTGGTGCTCCAGACCTGATCGTGGAGATACTTTCTCCAGGAAATAGTAGAGTGGAAGTCCAAAACAAGTATGAACTCTATCAAGAATATGGGGTAAGTTAGTATTGGGTAGTTTATCCAACAGATTGCACCGTTTTGATCTACACGCTGATCGATGGAAAATTTATTCCATCCAAACTTTTCACCTCAGGAGACCGAGTTACATCCATTGTGCTTCCCGGCTTCGAACTTGACTAGGAAGAGGTTTTTAAAGATTAGTATAATTTGGGATGAAAGCCGAAAAACAAATATTCTAGTAAACTAATATGGCTCTCTATTTTGGCTTATCTTTCTATTGACTCAGAAATAAGGATTCAACTTTTTTTAGGTTTTTTAGCTAAAGACTTTCCGCATAATATACTCAATGCATCGTGCTGCTAATCGTGCTGTGGTATGATCCTGATCGAAAGTTGGGTTCAATTCAACCACATCTATAGAAATCAACTTTTTGCTGGAAGCGATCAATTCAAAAACCTTAAAAGCAATATCGGGATTGAATCCCATCGGGGAGGGAGCAGATACACCAGGAGCAAAAGCGGAAGAAAACCCATCTAAGTCAATACTCAAATAGACTTTATTGACCGAGTCCAGAAATACGAGAATCTTCTCCTGAATTGCATCCCAATTATTCATATTGAAATCCTCCATAGGTATCATGCGAGCATTCAATCGATCGGCGGTTTCAAAAAGTGAGCGGGGATTAGCTGCTCGCTGAATGCCAAGGCAGAAGTAATGAAATTGATTGGGGTATTCCTGTGAAAGCTGGTAAAACGGAGAACCAGAATGTCCTTGCTGATTCACTGGTGTTCTCAAGTCGAAGTGGGCATCTAAGTTGATCATGCCGAGTTTTTCATTTTTAGGCGCTAGATACTGGTAGATTGCTCTTGCATGTGCTAAAGCCATATCATGTCCGCCACCTAATAGGACAGGAAAATGTTTGGTTTCCAATAGTTTGAAAACTGTCTCAGAAATCAATTTATGACTGGACTCCATATTACCGTTTGGTGTAGAAACATCCCCATAGTCAAATACTTTTGTCCTTTCATTAAGATGAAAAGCTAAGCCTCCTAAGCTCTTCCGAAGAGCGCCCGGCCCTTCTGCTGTCCCCAGTCTTCCCTTATTTCGTTTGACTCCTTCTTCTCCGGGATAGCCGAGGATACCTATTTTTCGAAATTCCTGATTTTGGTCCAGTGCTAAATCCTCAACCGATATTACAGCCTGATGCCAATATTCTATTAACTCGGACTTCCTTCCGGTCCAAAGTGACGGCGTAGGGTTGAGATGAAGTTTAGACATAATACTTCTCAAAAAAGGTTATTCAAAATTCCTTCATCTACCAAGTTTGCTAAAGTGACTTTTAGCTCTGGGGTTCGCTCCATTTCTCGTTGAATGGCCTCGAGGGAACCAGTATTCCTAGCCCAAGCTCTTCGTGCAATTCCATTATTCACATCGTAAAAAAGCATATTTTTTAACTTTGCCGATGCTTCCTCAGAGCCATCCAAGACCATTCCAAAACCACCATTGATCACCTCGCCCCATCCTACGCCACCGCCATTGTGAATGGATACCCATGTAGCTCCACGGAAACTGTCCCCAATCACATTCTGAATAGCCATGTCGGCAGTGAATTGACTTCCATCGTAGATGTTACTTGTCTCTCGATATGGGGAATCCGTCCCGCTGACATCGTGATGATCTCTGCCTAGCACAATTGGTGCAGATATTTCTCCAGATTTTATTGCTTGATTGAATGCCTCTGCGATTTTTGCACGGCCTTCCGCATCTGCATAGAGGATTCGTGCCTGGGAGCCCACGACTAGTTTATTTTTCTCAGCCTCTTCAATCCAGGTGATATTATCTTGCATCTGCTGTTTTACTGATTCTGGAGAATGAGTCATGATTTCTCTCAAAACTTTGGCAGCCAAATGATCTGATTTTCTCAAATCCTCTGGTTGACCTGAACTGCAGACCCATCTAAATGGCCCAAAACCATAATCAAAGCACATTGGGCCTAAGATATCCTGTACATAAGTAGGATATCGGAAATCAATCCCATTTGCTGCAAAGACATCAGCGCCAGCTCGTGAAGATTCCAACAAAAAGGCATTTCCATAATCGAAGAAATAAGTGCCTTTAGCCACATGATTGTTGATGGAAGTAACTTGTCTGCGTAGACTTTCTTGAACTTTGGTTTTGAAATGTTCTGGATCGGAAGACATCATAGCATTTGATTCTTCAAAAGTCAGCCCGACAGGATAGTATCCACCAGCCCAAGGATTGTGAAGCGAAGTCTGATCAGAGCCTAATTCCACAAAAATATTTCCTTTTTCAAACTGTTCCCAGACTTCGACTATATTTCCGATGAATGCAATAGAAACTACCTCATTTTTAGTTTTTGCTAACTTTGTTCTTTTGACCAAACTATCCAAATCTTCAATCAGTTCGTCCACCCAACCTTGCTCATGGCGCTTTCTTGCAGCGGTGGCATTGATTTCGGCACAGATGGTGATGCATCCAGAAATGTTTCCTGCTTTCGGCTGCGCTCCGCTCATTCCACCCAGACCTGCTGTCAAGAAAATTTTTCCATTCGGACTTTCTCCGTCTTTTAGCTTTTTTCGAAAGGCATTCATCACCGTAATTGTCGTGCCATGCACAATTCCCTGTGGTCCGATATACATAAATGAACCGGCTGTCATCTGTCCAAATTGGGTAACTCCCAAGGCATTGAATTTTTCCCAATCATCAGGTTTGGAATAATTCGGAATCATCATCCCATTGGTGATCACCACTCTTGGAGCATGCTCAGAAGATGGGAAAAGTCCCATAGGATGTCCTGAATATAGATGAAGAGTTTGTGTATAGGTCATTTCTGACAGATACTTCATCGTGACGATATATTGTGCCCAATTTTGAAATACTGCCCCATTTCCACCATAAGTAATAAGTTCTTGTGGATGCTGAGCCACTGCCGGATCCAAGTTATTTTGAATCATCAGCATGATAGCAGCTGCTTGAATGGACTTTGCAGGATACTCACTAATTGGGCGAGCATACATCAAATAGTTTGGCTGGAAGCGATACATATAGATTCTTCCAAAGTCAGTCAACTCTTTTAAAAACTCGGGTGCTAAATCAGCATGCCAGTCTTTTGGGAAATAGCGAAGTGCATTGTTTAATGCCAATCGCTTCTCCACTGCTGATAAAATATCCTTCCGTTTTGGGGCGTGACTTAAAGTTGGATCCCGTTCTTTTAGGGCTGGAAGAAATGTGGGAATTCCCTGCGAAATTTGGGTTTGAAAATCCATTTTGTTGGTTTTAGGTATCTTTGAATTTCACTATTTCCCCTCTTTTCCAAACCTGGTCAGGTGCCAGTTGACCTTGTTGGTAGAGGATTTCCTGAAAATCTTCAATTGCATATAAATTGAGGTCTGCAAGCATTCCGGGCTCCAGCCTGCCTCTATCCGAAAGTCCCAAGGCAGCTGCGGCTCTGAAAGTAAGTCCGGCAAACACCTCTGCTGTACTGAGTTTTTCAAACGTTGCCAAAATTGAGGCTTGGGCCACTAGATTGCCCATTGGTGCTGATCCGGGGTTCCAATCACTGGCTATGGCCAAAGCGCCGCCAGCATCCAAGATTTTTCGGGCTGGAGTGAAACCGCAACCAATTCCTAAGGATGCTCCGGGTAAAGCCACTGCAACGACACCGGAATTAGCCAGAAGTTGGATTTCCCGATCTCCTGAGACTTCCAAGTGATCGGCAGATTTGGCTCCCAATATTACGGCAAGTTCAGATCCTCCTGTGGTAAATTGATCCGCATGAATGGTGATATCAAAGCCTTGATCTTTTGCTGTGTGGAGGTAAGGTGTTATTTCGGCAACGCTAAATGCACTTTGCTCCACAAAAGCATCTATGCGATTGCTCAAGTTGCGGGCCTTGAGTATCGGGAAAAGTTTGCTCTGAATAGAAGCTAAATAGGCTGCCTTTGTCCCCTTAAAATCTTTAGGTAATGTATGGGCTGCTAGGCAAGTGGGTATCAAATCGGCTGGAGTTTTTAATATTTGGATAGCGCTGAGCATTTTCAGCTCTTGGTTGAGTGTCAACCCATATCCGCTTTTCACTTCGATAGTGGTCACTCCCGATCTGAGGTGACGAGCAACACGGTCGGCTGTGAGTTTCTTTAATTCGGCAATGGGAGTTGCCCGAGTAGCTTTCACCGTATCCCAAATTCCTCCGCCAGCTTGGGCGATTTCCAAATAGGATTTTCCCGAATTGTGCATTGCAAAATCTGTAGCTCTGCTACCTGCAAAACACAGGTGTGTATGGCAATCAATCCAGCTAGGCAAAGCGACCATGGGCTTAGTGACTTTTATCTTCTTGATTTTTTGATCTTTGTGAGTTTCCAAAAGTGATCCGTATTCTCCTACGGCAAAAATTCGATCATTTTGAATCATAATTCCCGCATTCTTAATTACTTCTAGCTGCTGATCATTCAAAGCTCCCTTCAGAGGAAGTCCAGACAGCGTGAGAAGTTGCCGAATTGGACCTATTAGTTTTATGATTTTCATAGTGGGAAATCTAGTAGTCAAATAATGAACTCCAGGCCGTATCAAAAGCTAATTCTTCCCGATCCGCTACTTGGTTTGCCAGTGCTAGTAACTCGCCAGATTCAATCATTTCGATTGCGGCTTCGATATCTTCCGTCATCACTCGATCGACAGTGACTGGCTCAATTTTGCTTCGCACTCGATCATAGATTGCTGTCAATATTTTTCCAGACTTCATTGGAGCATGAAAATCCATCGCTTGAGCAGCATAAAATAATTCAATTCCCAATATTTTTTCAACGTTCCCTATCACCTGAAGTGCTTTTCTGGCTCCGATGCTTCCCATGCTTACATGATCTTCTTGTCCCAGCGATGTGGGAATACTGTCTGCTGAAGAAGGGAAACAAAGTCCTTTATTTTCGGAGGCTAAAGCCGCAGTGGTGTATTGAGGGATCATCAAACCGGAATTTAAGCCTGTTTCTTTCAAGAGTAATTTTGGCACACCTGGTGTATCGCCTTCGATCGAAAGATAAATTCTGCGATCTGAGATATTTCCAATTTCTGAGGCTGCCAAGCAGGCATAGTCTAAAGGAAGTGCAATAGGCTGACCGTGAAAATTCCCTCCCGAAATTGTATGATCTTCAGAAATTACAATAGGATTGTCTGTCACCGAATTGATTTCAATCTCTATGGCATCCTTCAAGTGAAGCCAAGCATTGCGTGAAGCTCCGTGTACTTGCGGCATACATCGGAGGGAATAAGGGTCTTGAACTCGAGCACAATTCAAGTGAGAATAGACAATTTCCGAACCCTGAAGTAAGTTTAAAATCGTCTGAGCTACATGTTTATTTGCCGGGAAAGGTCTCAACTGATGTAGTTCTGGAGAAAATGGTTTGATCGAACCCATCAAACCTTCGATCATCATGGCTCCGGTGATGTCTGCGTGTTTTAGTACATTACTTAATCTGTCCACCACTTTCACACCAAAAGCAGCCATGAATTGGGTTCCATTAATCAGTGCCAATCCTTCTTTTGGACTAAGTACGAGTGCCTTTTTTTGAAATATAGCCAGTGCTTTTTGACTTGGAATAAGTTCACCTTTGAAATGTACTTTACCCAAACCGATCAGTGGTAAAGCTAAATGGGAAAGTGGCGCAAGATCCCCTGAGGCACCAACCGAACCTTGAATCGGAATCACAGGAATCACTTCTTGGTCAAGCATCCAAACCAATCGCTCCAAAGTTTCCAATTGAATTCCTGAAAAACCCTTTGCCAGAGCATGAATTTTCAGGACTAGCATCAGTTTTGAAATTTCTATGGGAATAGGTTCACCCAATCCTACAGCATGACTTTTTAAGAGGTTTTCTTGAAGTGTCCGTAAATCTTCAGGCGATATCCGGCTGGTGCAGAGTGGGCCAAAACCGGTATTGATGCCATAAACTGCTTTTTCGCCTTTGGAAATAGTGTCCACTGCCGCTGCCGAGGCCTCAACTTTTTGTATGGTATGAGTTGAGAATACCCCCTTAACTTCTTTTCTGGTTAGTTTTAAGGCGATAGACGAGGTGAGATGATCTTGACCGTAGTGGAAATTATTCATGATAAAAAGACACCTCCTATCTCGAAAGCGTGAGATTCGGAGGTGATTTGGGTTTATGTTTCATCAAATTTAGCTTCTGATTTTGATACTTATTGATACTATTTTTGTCATGAATCAATAACTTGCAGGCATCAATGGAACTTAGACATCTTAAATATTTTCAAGCTGTGGCAACGGAATTGAATTTCCGAAAAGCAGCAGAAACACTGTTTATCTCACAACCTGGGCTTAGCCGACAGATCCGTCAATTGGAGGAAGAACTCGAAGTCGTACTTTTTGATCGAGATCAGAAAAAAGTCAGCCTTACAGCTGCGGGGATTTATTTGAAATCAGAAGTTGATTTTTTGCTAAATCATCTGGATACGATCATAGGACAATTAAATCAAATCCAAGCCGGTAAAATAGGCGAGCTTCGTATTGGCTTTTTAGGCTCTGCTTCCAATCAAATTATTCCACGATTGGTATACAAGTTGAAAACGTTTCAGCCTTTGGTCAGTGTGAATTTGGAAGAATTGAGCAATGCCATGCAGGTCGATATGATCCAGAAAGATAAACTTGACTTGGGCTTCGTTAGATTGGCATCAGTTCCGGAAGAGTTGGAAATGAAAACCGTCGCTCGGGATACCTTTTCACTAGTTGTGCCAAAGAATCATCCAATTCAGGCCAGTGATTTCGTTTCGATGAATCAATTTAAAGACGAGTCTTTCGTGCTTTTTTCAAGCGATTACAGTAATTTCTATTATGACCAGATAATTGGCATTTGTCGCGATGCTGGCTTTTCACCTAAGATTCAGCACAAATCAGTTCATGCATTGACGATTTTCAAACTGGTTGAGAGTGGTTTGGGTGTGGCGATAGTACCCAGTTCGATTCAGGAAGGCTATGAAATCAATGTTAGATTTATGGTAATCCCGGAAATCCTGCAGTTTACCGAGCTGGTCATTATCTGGAAGAAAGGCAATCGTAACCCAGTCCTCAAACAGGTTTTGGAATTATTGTGATTTCTCGCTGGATGATACCAAGTCGATAGGTTTGGAAAGGTATTAAATAGGCTAATTTAGCGTTCAGATCCATATGTCGTGGAAATGTCGGGCTAAATCCGAGTTACTTTCGTCCAGTATTCAAATCCTTTCAGAGAAATTGCCATGATTAATCAAAAACTATTTATCATGAAGCAGCCAGAACTAGGCAAGAAAATCTCTGAATTGAGAAAAGCAAAAGGATTGACTCAAGAAGAGTTGGTCGAAAAATGCAATTTAAATGTGCGTACTATTCAGCGTATAGAAGCTGGAGAGGTCACTCCGCGGACATTCACCATCAAGGCGCTCTTTGAAGCATTAGAGTATCGATGGGAAAGTCAACAGCTGGAGGATTCTGCAATTGCTCAGAAGGTTCCCGCTTATCTTTATGGCTCCTTGGGTGCCGCGGTTGTTTATTTCTTTCTCTCGATTTTCGAGATCGTGATCGAGACAGAGTATCTTGAGGGTGAGACTTCTGTGGGGACAGCGGCGTTTGGGTGGATTAAGTCCGGATCCTATATCTTTTACGTGATATTTTTATTAGGCTGGGTCAAACTGACTGATTTTTATCCAAATGGGATCTTGAAAATTGTACTCTGGATCATGATCGGAGCCAATGTGATCTGGTATGCTGTAGATATGTTTGCTTTGTTCACCGATGCGTTTTCCTTGGAGGATTACTATTTAGTCAAGGTAAGTTCCTTCGGATTTATGTATGCATCCTTGGGATTAGGATTTGTAAGCTACAAAAATCAATTTTCAGGTATTGGAATGATTCTTGGGATTTTACTGATTGTTACCGGGATTCTGCTTATTACAGGTGTTGGTGCATTATTGGCTTTGATTCCATGGACACTTGGAGAGATTATGCAAATCGCACTGATGGTATATTTAATTCAAAAAATTGGGAGAAGAAATTCTCCTGATTTTACTCCTTAATTGCATTTTTATTTCCTTTCTCCTAAATTTTCATTATAATGGTTGAAAAATTTAGGAGATGGGAAAGCTATCGAATTTTAGTCTGTTGTGTTTTGGCCTAATATGGCTTATAGGATGCTCGGCAGGAAGCGAAGTAGATGAGAAAATTGAGACCCCAAATAATCTAAAACTGGAACTTCAACTTATTGGAAATGGGGAAGTGAAGGCAACTTTTTCGGCAACAAATGCACAATTTTTCAAAATCAATTTTGGTACACCCGGAGAAGTTTCTAGACGAATTGATGGCAACTCAGCCAATTTTACATACACCGTAAAAGGAGATTATACCGTCGTACTTCAAGCACATTCAAGTGAGACAATTTTCGTGGTGGACAATAAAATTCTGAATATAAATGCTGCTTCTCTCGGCCTTAATCCGGATGCAGGTTTTAGAAGTCCGGAGAGTTATGATGGCTATAGACTAGTTTGGGCAGATGAGTTCAATTCGCCTACATTAGCAGGAGATTGGATTTTTGAGATTGGCGATGGTTGTCCGTCTAATTGTGGCTGGGGTAATGACGAGCTTGAATTTTATAAAAAAGAAAACACCACGCTTGCGGATGGGAAATTAACAATAACTGCCAAGCGAGAATCGATAGGTGGGAAGAGTTACACTTCGTCCCGTCTGATCACCAAAGGCAAGAAATTCTTCACTTATGGAAGAGTAGATATCCGAGCTATTCTTCCAAAAGGACAGGGAATGTGGCCGGCATTATGGATGTTAGGTGAGAATTTTTCTGAGGTAGGCTGGCCTAAGTGTGGTGAGATCGATATTATGGAAATGATCGGAGGATCTATAGAAGATCGAGACCGAACTGTTCATGGTACAGTTCATTGGGACAATGCAGGAAATAATGCCAACTATGGTGGGAAAACCAAGTTGAGTACAGGGATTTTTAATGATGAATACCATGTGTTTTCGGTCGTTTGGGATAAGCAAAAAATAGTTTGGTTGCTTGACAATGTTGAATATCATGTAATAGATATTACGCCAGCAGGTTTAGATGAATTCCACAAGCCATTCTTCTTTATTTTTAATGTGGCAGTGGGTGGTAGATGGCCTGGTAATCCAGATGTGGACACCAAGTTTCCGCAGGAAATGAAAGTGGATTATATCCGAGTCTTTCAACCAAACTAATATCAGGAGTTGAGTTTGTCCTGAACCTTGGATTTAATAGCCTTGAGAATATGGGCGTTGCTTTTACTGGAAGACTCGATTTCCAATATTTTCGGAAACGTGCTTTGAGAATAAAAATCATCCAGCACTGACTCCAATTCTACTTGAGTAGTCACTTTCACATAGAAAAACCCATATTCGGTTGCTATATGCGATGCGGACAGTGTCTGCTTGGTTTCAAAAAACTCCTCAAGCTCGGGTTGCTTTGAAGGGCCATCGATCAGCCTGAATATACCCCCAGAATGATTATTCAATATAATAACTCTGAGGTTTGGCATGGTGTAATTATGCCAGAATGCATTACGATCATAGAAAAAGGCCATATCTCCAGTAATTAACGTGACGGGTTCCTTGGTAGTAAAAGTACAGCCGACGGCTGTAGAATTACATCCGTCAATGCCGCTGGTTCCGCGATTACAGCATATTTCCTGTGTTCTCTTTCCCAATAAATTCACGTAACGGACAGCCATACTGTTGGCTAAGTGGATTTTGGATAATGGTGGAATTTTTTTCAATGTGAAATGCAGAGCAGAATATTCACCAAAATCCGATGCTTTAAATACTTCGGGAAGAAAACTTCTAGTTTTCTCTTCCAGATGTTTCCAGTCTTGATAGAAATCCACATACTGAACTGGTAGATTTTCCTTCAACCAATTCAAAAATAGGAGTGGAGAAGTGGAAAGAACTCGCGTTAATCGCTGATAGGTATCCTTAGCTATTCCGGCAGATTGTATATGCCAATGCGAAGCGGAGGAATTTCGAAGAAAAAGTTTTAATGACTTTGAGATAATGGATTTTCCAAAAGTGATGATCAAATCGGGGCTCAGATTTTCAGTTAGTTCATGATTGCTGAGAAATTGATCGTGCAGATTAATTGTATGATCTGATTGAAGATTTGAAATTACGTCTGATACTATTACCACCTTTTGATCTTGTGCCAATTCATCCAAAAGTGTCTGGATTTTAGGATTTGTGCGCTGCTGTCCTGGTACTATTAGAATTTTTTTGAAGACCGATATCTTTGACTTCAACTTTTTGAGATATTCTTCAGAAAGTATTGTGGAACTCACTGAATTATTAAAAATACGAGGGCAATCGGGAAACGAAATCTCCTCGTTTTCTGTCGGGTAAAATGGCTCTCGCAGTGGAATATTAATGTGGACAGGCCCAGCTGGGAATTGCTTGGCCAAATTAATTGCTTCATTTACCATTCGATTGGCATGCCATACTTGATCGTCAGAAGAAAATGAATCTGGAAACTGGAAGCTTTTTTTCACATGTTTCCCATACAATTCAGACTGGAAAACTGTCTGTCCATCGTATTGATCGATCCATTCTGTAGGCCTATCGGCTGTAAGGATCAAAAGTGGGATTTGCTGAAAAAACGCCTCAGCAACTGCCGGGAAATAATTCATCGCAGCTGATCCGGAGGTGCAGACGAGTGCTACTGGTTTCTCCAGTTGCTGAGCCATGCCTAGGGCAATGAAAGCTGCTGAACGTTCGTCTGAGATGGTTCTGGCATGAATACCCGGATGCCTTGCAAAAGCAATCGTTAACGGGGCACAGCGAGACCCTGGTGAGAGAATGACATGCTCTATTCCTTTTTTATGGCAAAGTGCCACCAGTTCGATTATGGGCCGTAAGATCAAGCTTCTGGGTTTTGAAGAAATTTACCAATGATTTGACACTTCAATTCGGTTTCTTCCCACTCTTTTTCAGGATCGGAATCTTCCGTGACTCCTGCGCCTGCATATAAAATCGCCTCTCCGTTTTGGAATGAGGCTGTCCTTAGGTTGACATAGATTGAGGTTTCGTGGTCTATATTCACGGGACCAATATATCCTGCGAAGAAGGAGCGATCCAGTTTTTCGAACTGATTGAGAAAATCGTGTGCTTCCTTTCGAGGCATTCCACACACTGCCGAAGTGGGATGGAGGAGTTCGAGCATGACAGATCCCAGCTGAGGAAAATTGGTGGCGATCATATTCACTTTGAAGTCAGATCTCAGGTGAAGAAGCGTACCTGCTAGGACTGTTTTAGGGCCAGACTCTTCATATTCGCGAAGTCGGATTTTCTTAAAACAATCTACGATGTATCTATTGACCAGTGCCTGCTCCTCAATCTCTTTTTGAGTCCAAGCGGCAGATTTCAGTGGATTTTCTCCAAAAGCAGGCTGCGTACCCGCCAGAGACATGGTATAAAAGTGGTTGCCTTTGGTCTCGATAAGTACTTCAGGTGAGGCACCCACCCAAGTACCTATTCCGGGAATATGGAAGAAATTAACAAATGAATTAGGATAGGCTATCAGCATACTATAGATGCTTTTAGCAAGATCAAAATCGTCATTTAATTTGATGTGCTTAGTTCTGGCCGGAACCACTTTTTCTAAAGTGCCTGATTTTATAGCTTCGATTCCCGCTGCTACTAACTTGACAAAATGTTTCTTATCGTCACCTAAAAAGCTGTGTTCCGATGGGATGAAATCCCCTTGGGTTTTTATCGGATTAAACTTCTTAGGAGTAAGATCTGATTTTTCATCAATAAACTGGAGTAACCAGGATGGGAACACTTCCTCAGAGATCTTTTTTTCAAGAGGCAGATTCCAATATTTCTCTGCGGCTATATAGAAAGCCTTATGGTCAGTCTGATCCACAAATGGATGAACAATGAATCCGGGCTTCAGCTCCTCAAGGATTATTGAGGTTTTTGCAGGTTTTGAATTTTCATTCAGGATGATTTCAAGTTTGGTGGATTTTGGTTTTCGCCATATGGCAAAAGAGCCACCGGTGCTGAAGCCATATTGGAGTAGAATTTCCAGTAATTCCTCAACTGTATATTTTAATGCAACCTGAGTGTCAATCATTTATTTATATTCAAAATCGCCATTGTCAATCTGCTGATGCAGCACAGTTGACCGGCAGTATTTTTAATTTTTATTTCCCAGACTTGCGTAGAGTTGCCCAAATGAATTGGTGTTGCGGTTCCGATTACCATTCCTTCTCTTACAGATTTAAGGTGATTCGCATTAATCTCTAAGCCTACGACAAATTGTTTTTTTGGATCAATAGTCAAGGAAGCTGCAACACTTCCAAGCGTCTCTGCCAACACAACGTTAGCTCCTCCGTGTAACAAGCCCATGGGCTGTTTGGTTCTGGAATCTACCGGCATTGATGCTTCTAAATATTCTTCTCCGATAGTGGTAAAAATAATACCCAAATGACTGACCATTGTGCCATTTCCCAAGTTATTCAATTGGTCAAGAGTAGGCTTTGAAAGAAATACCATTAAAATTTGGGCTAAATGAAGTTTATTTGAGCCTAGAACAAAAATAGAGAAACTTGAATCGAAAAAAAATTTACCTCGTAAGACACGGACAAACAGATTTTAATTTGAAAGGCGTCGTTCAGGGGAGCGGTATCGATGCTCCTATCAATCAGAATGGCATTGCTCAGGGCGATGCATTTTATAAAGCCTATCAAGAAGTTCCATTTGATCAGATTTATCACTCCGGACTGATTCGGACGAAGCAATCCATTCATAATTTTATTGATCTGGGAATCCCAACAACGGCTTTGGATGATCTCAATGAAATTTCTTGGGGAACATACGAAGGTACTCCAATGACTCCCGAGGAAGATGTGTACTACAAACACATGCTACAACAGTGGCGTCAGGGAAATCTGGACTATGCTATAGCGGGTGGTGAAAGTCCAAATATGGTAGCGCAACGAATGCGATCAGGAATTAAAACAATTTTATCAGGGCCCGGCGATACTATTTTAGTTTGTATGCACGGTAGGGCAATGAGGATTTTCCTCAGCGTACTATTGAATTTTGACCTTAGATATATGGATAACTTTGAGCATCATAATCTTTGTCTTTATCTATTGGAGCAATTGGAAGATGACAGCTTTGTTGTTCGAAAAAATAATTCACAAGATCATCTCAAAGTGCTGGAATAGCCTTCTCGGATTTCGGGTGTTTTTTATCATTGTTGCCCAGAAGCGAAACTCGTTGTTCAAGAGCTTTCTTACCTTCAGTTAAATCAATCACCCTGAATGCGATTTCTTCTAGCCTTATTTTTTGGTCTTCGTCCAAAGAAATCAAAATATTTCCGAGAAAACAGGCGTCAAAATCACACTCTGGAATATCTATTAAAATTGATGGTTCTGAATTACCTTCGTAGCTTTTGGTTTTGTAAAAAGAAGGAAACTGGGTTTCGATATCCTCTACAGATAATTCATTTGATTTTAACTCTTTTGATTTGAAAATGATCAAAAATGTTTTAGTTTCATTTTGCTTTGCATGAGCCGAAAGCGAGCAAAATAGGACGATTATAAGTATTGCTACACTTTTCATATAAACCAAGGTAACTTTTTTTATTAGAAAAATCCAAAAAAGCGGAACGGCTATAAAAAAGAAACCCCTCGAAAGTAATTCCGAGGGGTTTTATATTTATGGTGCTTGCAATTAAGCTTTGGTTGTTCTTTTCTTTTTAACTGGAGCTTCTGGAGTGATCTCATCTTCTACACCTGCGAGGATTCTACCGCAATGCTCACAAACGATCAACTTTTTCTTTTCACGAATATCTGCTTGTCTTTGAGGTGGCACGGTATTGAAACAACCTCCGCAAGCACCTCTTTTGACCATAACCACAGCCAAGCCGTTTTTGGCGTTTTTCCTGATCTTATCATAAGACTTCAAAAGGCGATCCTCCACTTTCTTTGTAGCCTTCACGCGATCACTGTTGATTTTAGATTCTTCAGACTCGCTTTCTGAAATAATAGTCGAAAGCTCATTATTCTTAGAATCAAGATCCTTCTGTCTATCCTTCATGACTGCACTGAGCTCTTCCAGATCAACCTTCTTTTGCTCGATTCGAGCTCCAGCTTCGGCGATTTTCTTCTTCGCAACCTGAATTTCCAAATCTTGCAACTCCAGTTCTTTCGTAATCGCATCGTACTCACGATTGTTACGAACATTCATCTGCTGCTCTTGATATTTTTTGATCAGTTTTTCAGAGTCTTTGATGCTTTCTTTCAAGGCTTTCACCTCGCCGTCAAATGAATCAATTTCTGATTTAAACTTTTCTAATCGAGTATTATAACCTGCGATTTCGTCTTCTAAGTCTTGGACTTCCTCGGGAAGTGCTCCGCGTACCTTTAAGATGGCGTCTAGCCTTGAGTCTAAAAGTTGAAGGTTATGAATAGCTTCGAGTTTCTGTGTTACTGTACTTTCCATGTACTATAGGTAGGATGTGGGATTGGTAACTACTTTTGTCAAATAGAGTGCAATATTAAGAAATTTTTGTGACAAAAGCTCCTGGAGTAATTCTTTTGTGAAAATTTCACTCTCATAATGTCCGATGTCACAGAGAATTAGTTTTCCTTCAGCGTCAAAAAACTCATGATATTTGACGTCGGAGGTGATAAAGATATCTGCTCTGGCTCGCTTAGCATCAGGAAGTAAGAAAATCCCTGCGCCACCACATACAGCCACTTTTTTTATTTTTCGGGGGAGCATTGCCGTATGCTTCAGCACTTGTAGGTTCATTTTTTCTTTCAGGTAATCCAAGAATTCTCCACTTTCCATTTCTTCGGCTAATTCTCCGATCATGCCTGCTCCAACCTCTTGATTCTCATTTTCTAAAGATTGGATGTAGTATGCGACCTCTTCATATGGGTGACTATTTCTCAATGCATCCATAACTCTCCCGATCAAATGAGAATTGACCAAAACCTCTATTCTTACCTCATTTTGTACTGTTGCAACACCACGCTCGCCGATTGTTGGGCTTGCTTTTTGAGAAGGAGTGAAAGATCCAACACCGTTCATTTGAAAAGAGCAATTTTTATATTCACCGATTTTGCCGGCACCCGCAGAATAGACTGCATCTAGCGTTTTTTGGGCATTAATTTCAGGAACAAAATAAACCAGCGTACTCAACAGCTGCCTTTTTGGACTCAATATCTTCGTGTTTTGAAGGAGCAGCCGATCACAAATCCGTTTGTTGACACCATAAGCTACATGATCTAAATTAGTATGAATGGCATATATAGCAATGTTATTTTTGATTGCCTTGATGATCGTTCGCTCCACATAGGTCTTTCCAGTCAGGCTCTTTAAACCTTTGAAAACAATCGGGTGATGTGCTACAATCATATTCGCTCCGATCGCCATAGCTTCATCAAGTACTGCCTCTGTACAATCCAAAGCGCAAATGATCCCACTGACATCCCAAGAGTGATCGCCAGTGATTAATGTAGCGTTGTCGTAGGGTTCCTGATAGGCTGGTGGGGCTATTGACTCTAGATAGTTGATGACTTCGCTGATCGTGTGTCCCATATTTTTCTTTTATTTGATCAAAAATACTAAATCTCATCGATGGGCTGGTACGCTTTTCTTCTTTATCCCTTTGCAGCAATCTATGATTTGGTCACGCGTCTGCGAAATTTGTTTTTTGATCTGGGCTGGAAGAATAGTGAACGATCAAAAATTCCAAGCATCGTGGTAGGTAATCTCTCCGTTGGAGGAACTGGAAAAACTCCTATGGTGGAATTCTTGATCCAAAAGTTTAAGGACGATCTCAAGTTGGCAGTTCTAAGTAGAGGCTATGGAAGGAAGAGTAAGGGTTTTCTGGCTGCTAATCAGGACTCAACTCCTGAGCTGATCGGAGATGAACCATTTCAGATATTCCAAAAATTCAGGGAAGAAATTCCTGTTTTTGTAGGAGAAGATCGTCTGGCAGCGATTGATAAGATCTATTTTAGAGCAAATAGACCACATCTGCTGATTTTAGATGATGCCTTTCAGCATCGATATGTGATAGGTGATGTATCAGTACTTTTGACAACTTACCAAAAGCCCTTTTTCTCAGATTATTTGCTTCCGATGGGAAGGCTTCGCGAAAGTAGAAGAGGTGCAAAGCGGACAGATATAGTAGTCGTGACCAAGTGTCCAAAGGAGTTACCAGAAACTAGAAAGTCAGAATTAATCAAGGGAATTGAGCGGTATCTGTTACGAGGAACACCGATTGTTTTCTCTTACATTTCTTATGGAGCCCAATTTTGTTTGGTGGGCAAGTTTCCGTTTTCTTCCCAAATTATTTTATTGACTGGATTGGCTGATGATAAGCCATTAGTGGAATACGTTTCTGAAAAGTTCACTTTGCTCGAAACGGTGAGCTACCCGGATCACCATGATTATTCACTTGATGATTTTGAAAAAATCAAATCCATTTACCAGAAGCATCTTCAATCCTATCCAGTCATTCTGACTACGGAAAAGGATGCCGTAAAAGTTAAATCCAACGCTCCTAAAGGTTTTCTGAAAGAAATTCCGATTTTTGTCCTGCCAATAGCGTTTGCGATGTCTACTTCGGATCAGAATTTATTGGAAGAACTATTACAACAAAAAGTCTTTAACATAGGCTAGCATAGGTGAAAAAAAAGGTATTTGGATTATTTATGATCTTGATTTTGGCAAGCATTCAGCTTTCGCTTGCGCAAAGACCAATCCCTAAAACTACTCGTCCTATAACCAATACCGGTCAGAATCCAAATCAAAATCGAGAAATCATCGAGGGCGAGGAGGAAGAATTAGAAGGGCGAAGGTCACTGTTGGATGACTCTACCAAAATGGTCTATGGACCTAATACTAGTCTTTATTTCTTTGAAAAAGATATTAAAAGAAATCGCCTGCAAATATATTCTCAGGATACTTCACTGACCAACTATCATAGTTATGATCCAGTTGCCAAAAGTGGATGGAAGTATCATGATCTTGGAAATATCGGTTCGGCAGCAGCACCGATATTTTATGAAATTCCTGATGTGATTGGGATAAGATCGGGCTTTAGTGCCTATGATTTGTACCATCGTGCACCAGAGAATCAAAGATATTTTGACACCAAATCACCTTTTACCAATATGTCTGCATTTTTTGGAGGAGGAAATCGGAATATGCTGGATATTGAGTTTGCTCGAAATATAAATCCGAGATGGAATGTTGGATTCGAATTCCATACGATTCGATCAAAAAAAACGCTAAATCCAATCTCTCGAGATGACAATATGGTGGAGCAAGATTCTTACACTTTCCACACCAACTATCGATCAGAAAACGGGCGGTATTGGTTTTTGGGAAATTTTTCCAGGATGAATCATGATGTACGGGAGATAGGTGGGATTATCCCACCCGAGGTGGATAGTACCTCGCTCTATTTCACGTATGAAGATGCTAAAGTCTGGCTGAGATTCACCAAAGCGAAAGATTTGCGACAGGATTACCATTTTTATCACGAGTACAAAATCAAGGATGGATTGCAGCTGTATCATATCTTTGACAGAAAAAATCAGGACGTGTTTTTTGAGACCAATATGAACTCCTCAGACTCCTTATATTATCCTATTGTCGGGTTTAACGAAAGAGATACTGCCCGAAATCAAAACTATTTTTCAGAATGGAAAAACGAGGTTGGATTCAAAGGGACTTTTGGAGGATTCTATTATAATGCGCACGCAAAATTTCGTTTGGGTAAAATGCGAAGTCTCCGATTTGCTTCAGATGATAACTTCAATGAAGTATTCATCGGCGGCGAGCTGATCGGAAAGATTTCTGAAAAATGGAGTATCAGTGCTGATGGGGAATATTTACTTCCCGGTGCTTTTCGAATTCATGGATTATTCACCTCTCCGTGGCTTGATGCAGAGTACACCAAAGCGGTCTATAAACCCACTTCAATGCAGCAAAATTTTCAGGGGTATTTTCTGGATTGGACAAATAATTTTGAAAATATCGGTGTAGATCAAATTAAAGGAACACTAAAAATAGATTTTGATAAAATAAGGTTGAGGCCCTCGCTGACGCTGAATCGAGTAAACAATTTTGTGTTTTTCAATACTGATCGAGAGGCAGAGCAAGCCACTGGAGAAGCTTTTATGATTCAACCGGGATTGATTGCTAATATTCAAATAGGAAAGAAATTCCGATGGGATACTGAATTGATTTTCACACAAGTCACAGGAGCAGGAAGCGATGCATTCCGAATACCGGATTTGCATGCCAATTCCAGGTTTTACTTTGACAGTCCTCTTTTCAATAATAACGTGGTCGTGCAGATGGGAATAGATGTAAGGTATCATTCTGACTATTTGGCTAATGCTTATTTCACCGGTACACAGCAGTTTAATCTGCAAGATAATTTCAATGTATATGCTTATCCAGTTGCTGATTTTTTCTTGAATTTCAGAATCAATCGAACACGTGTTTTGCTAAAGTATAATCATTTGAACAGTGGGTTTATGAGTCAGGAAGGTTACTTTGTCACGCCCGACTATACAGGGTATAGATCGTTTTTAGACTTGGGTATTACATGGTATTTATTTGACTGATATGAGCTGGGAAGAACGCACAAAAGCCAAAATGCTTCATCTGAAATTACCTACCGATCCGAGATGGGTTCAAATAGCTGAAATGCAGATTGGCGATATTCTGACGGATCATGCTTATTGTGAGCAAAAAGCAGCTTCCTCTTGTATAAGTTTGATTTTGAGATTCAATGATTTGGATCAAATCGTGGATACTCTGACTCCGATAGTTGCTGAGGAGTGGGGGCATTTTGAGCGAGTCATGAAGCAGATCCGCAAGCGAGGACTCAAATTTGGGTTCCCCAGAAAGGATGAATACGTGGTGGAGCTTATCAATTTTGTGAAAAAAGGTGGGAGCAGAATGCAGCAACTCACCGAACAGTTGCTTCTGAATGCATTAATTGAAGCTAGAAGTTGCGAGCGATTCAAATTGCTATCCACGCATATCCAAGATAAGGAGCTGAAGAAGTTTTATTATGAATTGATGGTCTCAGAGGCTGGGCATTTTGTGACATTCATCGAACTGGCCCGAAGCTATCAAGAGGAGGAAAAGGTCAATGCCCGTTGGCAGGAATGGCTTATATTTGAAGCTTCAGTATTGGCGGAAATAGGCGTTCGGGCAGATCGGATGCATTGATTTATGACTAATTTGCTTATTCCTAGAACTGAAAAGAAGCTTTGCTGCATTATGATGCAAATTACAGTAGCTGCTCAGGAAAACTCGAAACTGTGAAGGCCTTTTTGTGAAGCAATCCAAAATAAATCGGACTTAGCACCGAATTTGTTCTACTCCATCAGCCGATATGGAGAAAAATTGACCAAAGAAGAGTTCAACATCAATGCAAAGTTTATAAAATGTGAGGCGATTGAAGCCTCTTTTTCAAATTGTCCAACCGGATTTGAAGAAGTGATTTTAGAGGGAGAAATTTATGCCGTATTTCCGAATCGGGGTTTCGTTTTTGATTTTCATGCACCGATGTAAGAGTTTATGCAACATTGGATTCCTAAAAGTGATTATGTATTGGATTCGAAAAATCATTTTGAGACTTATGATCAGTTTTCATCCCAATCCGTAGAAACTATCTACGTCCCATTGAAGGAGGCTAAATAGCATTTTGAAATAATGAAGTATAGAAATAAGAGCCTCAAATAGCCAAATCAAGCTGAATTGGTTATAATTAGAAGTATTTTATCAAGAATAGCCACACATCTGTTCTAATCCGAACATAATATGAATTTGATCGAAAATATTAGAGAAGCAGTAACCTCCATCAAGGTAAATTTGCTGCGAACTATCCTCACGGGAGCCATCATTGCTATAGGGATTTCCTCTTTGGTGGGTATGTTGACTGCGATTGATGGTATCAAGGCGCAGATTGCAGATAGTTTCGCCGGTTTGGGAGCTAACTCTTTCGAGTTGAAAAACAAGGGATTCAGTGGTGGCAGAGCCGTTCAAGAGGGTAAATCTGATAAAATTTATCCTAAGCTCACGTTCAATGAGGTAATGGATTTTAAGCAAGCGTACACCAGTGTTGGGATTTCCACTGTTTTTGTATCTGTGACCGGTAGCTCTGAGGTCAAAAGAGGATCAAAAAAGACTAATCCTAATGTGAGGATCAGAGGAGTAGATGACAATTATTTAAGCATTAAAGCCATAGATCTTCAAGAAGGTAGAAACTTCAGTAGTCTAGAGATACGGTACGGAAATAGTGTGGCAATAGTCGGAAAAGAATTAAAAGAAACTTTATTTGACACTAATGAAGAAGTGATTGGACAAAAGGTCACCTTTTTTGGAAGACCCTATACTATTATTGGAGTACTCGAAATGCAGGGTAGTGTAGGTCCTGATTCGGGAGCAGATCGCCAGATTATGATACCGGTAGAAAATGCCAGTCGACTTGACAAGCGAGGCAATTTTAACTATAATGTGACAGGTGTAGCATCAGGTCCAGAGCGAGTAGAATATGAAATGGGTCAAGCTATTGGAATGATGCGTAAAATTCGTCAGGATCGTGTAGTTCAAGAAGATTCCTTTGATCTGACCAAAAGTGAGTCGGTTGCCGAGAGCTTGGAAGAAGTCGCGGGCTACTTAAGAATAGGTGGATTTGGAATAGGATTCATTACGCTTTTAGGCGCATCGATTGGGTTAATGAATATCATGCTCGTATCGGTGACCGAGCGAACTCGGGAGATCGGAATTCGAAAGGCTTTGGGAGCAACACCTTTAAAAATCCGCCAGCAGTTTTTATTCGAGGCAATTATGATTTGCGTTTTTGGTGGAATTTTCGGGATGTTTTTGGGAATTGGAATTGGTAATTTGATTGCGTTACTAATTGGCGCAGGTGGATTTTTGATCCCATGGTTGTGGATGTTTATTGCATTTTTGATATGTATCGTTGTGGGATTATTGTCAGGATACTTTCCGGCGTATAAAGCAAGCAAGCTGGATCCAATTGAATCACTACGATACGAATAAAATCTAAGATCAGAACATAAAAAAAAGCCCGTCGATTTTTACCGAAGGGCTTTTTTTATGTTCTCAGATTCAATTGATAAATGCTCTGCGACTATGAAATCATAGGAAAGGCTAAATCAATGGTAAATTGTAATCAAATTTCGATTCTAGTATTGTGTTTCTTGATTCTAAAAATCTGCTTTTTAGCACTATTATTCTCCAACCGCTTTTTGATTCTCTAGACTTGGTACATTATACTAAAATCTTGATTATTGATTCTAGAAAACTATCCTCTTGATAGTTTCCGCTGGTTTCTTTATTTTTCAATCATGAAGATGAATGAATACGACGCAATAGTTATTGGATCTGGGATTTCTGGGGGTTGGGCTGCAAAGGAGTTTTGCGAAAAGGGATTGAAGACACTGGTTTTGGAGCGTGGTAGGGATGTAAAGCATCTGAAAGACTATCCAACCATGACCGCTGCGCCGTGGGATATGCCCCATCGGAATCAGATTCCCAGAGATCAAAAACTGGCTGATCCAATTGTCAACCGCTGTTATGCTTACAAGGAGGATACTCAGCACTTTTTCGCAAAAGATTCTGAGCATCCTTACATTCAGGATAAGCCATTTGACTGGATCAGAGGCTATCAGGTAGGGGGTAAGTCGCTGATTTGGGCCAGACAAACGCAGCGTTGGAGCCGGTATGAATTTGAGCGCCCAGGTCGAGATGGCTATGCGATTGAATGGCCGATTGGCTATGAAGATCTTGCACCTTGGTATAGCCATGTGGAGCGATTTGTTGGGATTAGCGGAAATTACGATGGTTTGGAGACGCTACCTGATGGGGAGTTTTTGCCAGCTTGGGAGCTCAACTGTGTAGAAAAGGAATTGCAAAAAAGAATTAAGGCAGCCTACCCGGATCGAGATCCAATTGGAGGACGATGTGCGCATTTGACCGAGCCGAATGAAATTCATTTGGATCAAGGAAGAGGTCAGTGTATGGCTCGAAATCAATGCTATCGAGGTTGCCCTTTTGGAGCATATTTCAGTAGTAATGCCAGTACTTTGCCTTGGGCTGCTAAGACTGGAAATCTAACCTTAAGACCAGATTCGGTGGTTCATTCGATAATATATGACGATGAAAAAGGAAAAGTAACTGGCGTTCGGGTCGTGGATCGAGTGTCTAAAGAAGCTACAGAATATTTTGCGAAAGTGATCTTTCTGAATGCAGCAACGCTAAATTCAAACCTCATTCTGCTAAATAGTATCTCCAAACGCTATCCAGATGGACTAGGTAATGATTCTGGCTTGCTCGGGAAATACGTGGCTTTTCATAACTATCGTGGTTCGATGAGTGCTGATTTTGAAGGGATGGAAGACGGTTATTATTTTGGCCGGAGACCAACAACGATGATGATGCCAAATTTCAGGAATGTGAAAATACAGGATATGGATTTTCAGGGGGGATATATGCCTTTCTTTAGTGCATCCAGATCACGTGGAAACGGAGTAGGCGATGCAGCGCTCGGAGCAGATCTGAAGGAGGCTAGCGCCGCAGTGGCCCCATGGCATGTTTGGATGATGATGCAGGCCGAGACGATTCCAAAGGAGACGAATCAAGTGTCGTTGAGTAAAGATCAATCAGATGAATGGGGCGTTCCCCAGTTGAAAATCGATGTGTCGTATGATGACAATGACGAGAAAATCTTAGCTGATTTTTATATTCAAGGTCAGGAAATGCTCGAAAAAGCGGGCTGTAAAAATATTTCTACCTCTGACAGCGGTCAAAATCCAGGACTTGATATTCATGAAATGGGAGGGATAAGAATGGGAAATGATCCAAAAACATCCTTGCTGAATGCACATAATCAACTGCATGATTTGTCTAATGTTTTTGTGACTGATGGGGCTTCAATGACTTCTACTGGAGTACAAAATCCTTCTTTGACCTATATGGCATTGACAGCTAGAGCTGTAGACTATGCTGTAAAAGAGATGAAAAAGGGCAATATTTCCTAAAAACCAAAGGAGTAAACTAAGATTAATGTCAAACGACGTCAGTAACTCTTGGGTCGAGACCATATTCATTGGGGCCATCTTGTCCCTCTTTTGCTGCCAGCCAGATAAATCCTATAAAATTTACCGGCGGTGGAATCAGAAGATAGAGCGCATATTTCCAATTCATCCCAATGTCATGCAGTCGTTTGATTGCTTGTACCAATAGCAGGACAATAGAAGTAATCAGAACGATTCCAAATGAAAAAAAGACTGGCCAATCCTCTTGATGGAAGGATTGCCATAGCATCATTAGACTTAAAATATTTGTAAAATAAAACACCATAAAAAGTGCGAAGTATCTTCTTCGTGTTATTCTACCCTCTGGTTTAAATATTGCATTCATAACTATATAACGAGTTTTAAAGTGAAATTGTTTTATAATTTAATCAATTTCAAGGTTTTATTAGCCCAAGTCATGTTTTCGGCCAGAAATAAAAATTTAATTATCTATTCTATGAACTTTGAGTTCCCCTATTCCAATGAAGATGCATCCCGCTCCGAACAAATCGGTAAATTAGATGAAGATTGTCTAGCAACCCTTCATCGGGAAATGCTATTTCGTCTTTTTATTCCAAAATCACTCAATGGATTAGGCTTTTCCTTACCTCAAGGATTGGTTGTAGAGGAGTCTTTGGCTCGGATGGATGGGAGTCTTGGTTGGGTCGTCACACTTTGTGCCGGCTCAGGTTGGTTTATAGGTTTTATGGAAAAAGAGATGCGATCTGAATTGGCCGCCGAACCGAAGCTTTGTCTTGCAGGCTCTGGATTTGTTGGTGGAAAAGCTGAAAAAGTAGATGAATTCTATCATATTTCCGGGAGCTGGACTTATGCCTCAGGAGCCTTGCATGCAAGTCATTTTACGGCGAATTGCGAACTAGTGGAGAATGGGCAGCCGGTTTTGGATAAAAGTGGCACTCGAATAGTCAAAGCATTTATTTTGGAAAAAGAGGAAATACAGATTTTAGATGGTTGGAACTACATGGGAATGATCGCTACAGGAAGCCATGCTTTTAAGGTGGAGAGTTTGATGGTACCCTTGACTCGATGCTTTGAGATTGTTCCGGAGAAGGTCACGCTTCCTGACCCGATCTACCGCTATCCTTTTCTACAATTTGCAGAGGCGACTCTAGTAGCGAACATTTTGGGGATTACGGGTCACTTTCAGGAATTGGTTGAGGCCGCTGTTTGGAAAAGACAGGAGCGAAAGTCTTTTACAAACCGTGAATTGAGCTATTTTAAAAGATCTTTTATAAAGGAGTCGGCTCGGATAAGTGAATCGAAAAAGAAGTTTTATGAAGCGGTGAATGAATCTTGGGGAGAATTGGAACGAAACGGACGAATCTCTTCAGCCAAACTAGGAAAAGTCAGTAGAATTAGCCGAAAGTTAACACAGGCCTGTCGCATTTCCAATGTAGCTCTGTATCCTTTTGCCGGACTGGAAGGAGCTAAATCAAACACCGAACTCAATCGCGTATGGCGTGATTTTAATACTGTGAGTCAGCATTCGTTGTTGATATTCCCTTTTTAGGAACTGGTTTAAAAGAGTTGCCGAAATATTGCTCATAGCACTAAACTTTCCATTAAGATGAAATGAGTTTATGTATAGGCTTGTTGCCCGATTTGAAATTTTGTGGTGAGACTCTAAAATCGAACGACTCCCGAAAATCTATAGATGAAGCCTTTATTAATGCCATTTTCTAAATAGGTTACATCTGATTGTAATTTTAGATTATGCTGATTAAAATAATGAGAAAATCCAATTACATATTCTTTTTGCGTATTCATGATAGAGGCTACTTTCGTATCGGGCGTGATCTGAGCATATCGAGCTGCGATTTCGTTTTTCTTGGTTAAAAAATAGCCCGATTGCAGCATAAATGTAGTTCCTGAAATCACAAAATTCTGCTGGGTAATATCTTCACTATTCGTGATTATACCTTTGTCCGAATTCCTACTGTAGAGTTCCGACTCCAGCGAAAAACCCTTGTATTTCAACATGAAATCTCCCCCAAAGTATTGAATATTTGCTGTTTCTGAATTGAATAAAAATTCACCAAGCTGTCCCATCGTCCGCGTGGCGGCATTGTTAAAATTGTATACAGCTGCAATAGAAACCTTCGGTGTACTTTCTCTTTCCAGATCACCACCAATGTAATCACCCCTGTTGGTAAACGCTCCAAAAGGTAAATACTCCACCCGGCCTGCATAAGATAGCCTACCATTTCTGGCTGAAATAATCCTGCCTTCACCACTTGATATGGCGATAGTAGATCTTAAAACTGATTTGTTGATATTGAAATTCGTATAGACCCAGATGCCTTTATCTCTATCCAAGGTAAAATTATTATTGGCAATGGATCGCTCGACCAATTGGAGATTGCCGGAAGAAATTTGTCGTTGTCGGTTACCCGGAAGTTTGGTTTGTCCAAATCCCAATTGAAGCCATTTTTTTGCGCTGTAAAAAAGCATGGCATCTCTCAATACCAGATTGTTTTCCACTTGACTATTCGCAGAAGTAATATCCCCTTGAGCAAATCCGATTTGGATTCGATAGGTGAAATTTGGATTCAAAGCCGTCCCCTGAAAATTCAGTCTAGACCGTCGAAGTATAAAATCTGCACCTGCGGTTTCATTGGTTATATTTCTGTTGAAGGCGAAAAGACTTTGAATTCTTCCGCTGATCGCAAGAGTAAACAACGAGTCGGCTGAAGTAAATTTGATTCCTTTGCCAAAGTTCATTTCAAAAGTCGATCCTTGTACTTGAGCTAAAGATTTATGGTAAATCAGAAAGAATAGAAAAATAGTAAAAAAAAGTATTTGCTTCACTTTTATAAGGTGTGGTACCGGGATTTTCAAAGGTGTTATGGGTTTGCGTGAGTTGTTTTATGTAAGCAAAGTACCAAGCCGCTATTATGATAGCTAAACGTACGAAAATCCTTCTAAAATCCGCTTGGATTTCCAAGAGGTGAGGTGTAGTTACAAACTACACCCAGTCCAAATCGACATTTGACTACACCTAGAAGGGAAAAGGAATATACTCCATACCGATGTGAAAATCCCATTCATTACATCTATTTACCTCAAAAACTCAAATCTAACCGCATCAGCAACCACATGCTTATTTGCTTCTCCATGAATAGTAAAAGCTAGGTTTGAGCCTTCATTAAAGCTGAATTCTCCAATTTCAACCCATTTACCTCCATTTAATTTTTGGTTTATACTTAATTTATTTTCTCCCTTTTTATCGTGGATGGTCACTGGAATATTCTGATCATATTCTTGGGAAGATGGACTCCAAATTGACACTTTGTAGGTTCCTGATTTGAAAAGATAAGGCTGGAAATGAAAATCCCCATTTTGTCCCTTGGGCTTATACCTAAAATTCATTTCGAACCTTTCAGGATTAACTTTCTCTTCTTCATACCAATTACCTGTAAATGAGGTATACCCTTTCATGTTGTTATCAATAATAATATCATTTTCAGAATTCCAAACTCCGTATGGATTCCCTTTCAAGGATAGAACTTGATTATTTGCTATAAGTCTTTCTTGTAATGCGTAAATATCAATTTTTTGCACTGGGCGGTTGCTTTTGACAGCCATAGCAGCACCTACCCCTGCGGATTCCCCCATTATCATATATTGTGGTTCCATCCTGATGGAAGCAATGGCAATGGCACTTGCAGAAATACAAACAGGTACCAGGAGGTTTTCACATTCTTCATATTTTGGAACCATCGCTCTGTAGGGGATTTCATATTGTGCCACTGGTATTGATAAATACCCTTCATTATAGGTCTCCATTTTCATATCAGGAAACCTGCTAATTTCTAAATAACTTCTTTGCATTTCCCTTACATCGATGTTATATGATCCCATTCCTATAGCATCATACTTTATTGTATCTGACATCAAATCGTGTTGTGTCATGAAATGTTCTCCTTTCATGCGGCGAGCCACCCTCACATATAATTGATGTGGGAAATGGTTGTTTTCCACATACTCATCCTTGCAGAGGCCAAATTTTTTCATAGATTCCCTAACATGGGCGGGAACATCTGCATCATGGGATAAAAACCAAGCCAAACCCAATGTATAATCTTCATGCCATTGCCAAATGCTGTCTCTTTTACCATATTCAGCATCCGGGTATAGCCAACTTGAACCATCCAAGAGATTTGTGGAAATACCAACAGACGAATTAATATCAGATTTGCCATTGGGTAAAGTTGGCCAGAAACCGATCAAAGGTCCTGCAGAAGGTTTTTCTCTATAATATCTTCTCGCAAGTTCGTAGTTATTAGGGTCATAATTTTCAGGTTTGGGCCAAGGAATCATGTTTTCGGGCCTATCCGTGGCGATTAACCTGAAACAATACGACTGAACTCCATCATCACCCTCTCCAATTCCTACCATGGGTCTTTGATGAATCAGAGGAAGTAGTTTTCTTTGTTTTTCATCCCGTAATGGGCTGACTCTTGCATCTATTTGATGGCTGGTAAATGTAATGGGTTGTCTTCCTGCCCAGGATTCATTATAATCTTTGATCCCCTCTCTTCCAACCACATAGGAAATACCCGCTTTTGCCATCAAATCCCCTTCATAACCCGCATCAATAAATACGGAACCAGTCACTTGTGAATTGTCTGAAAGAATAATTCTTGAAATCCTATTGTTCTCTTTTTCAACACGAATAACCCTTTTTTCATAAATCACCTGAACCCCATATTCTTCTAACCAATCTTTTAGGATTTTCTCCCCAACATGCGGTTCGGCACCTCTCCAATAAAAAACATGCGTATTATAATGATTGGCAATTTTTTGAAAGAATTCTGTTGTCAACCCCCCAATTACTGTCCGGTCACCATAGTCAGTATGTGAAAGTCCACCTGTGACCATCCCACCAATATTTCTGCCAGGTTCAATCAATAAAACCGAAACGCCCTCCCTTGCCGCCGCTATAGCGGCCGTAACACCACTTGCGGTCGCACCATAAATGATTACGTCCTTTTGGATAGTAGATTGCCCTATGGCATTGTTTAAGAAGAGCATGAATATTAAAAGTGTATTCGATACCTTCAATAACATTGTTTTTATTGCATTATTCATATTAGCATAAGATTTTAGTGACCAGGATTTTGTTCCAATGCCTGATTGATATCCATCTCTCTTTGGGGAATGGGAAAGAGTAAATGTTTATTGTCTATTGTAGGGTTTCTTGCAAAACTCGATTCATTGGTAACAGCAATAATCAGCCGTTCTCTCCTGACTAAGTCGAACCATCTATGTCCTTCAAAATTCAACTCAATTCTCCTTTCTCTAAGTACTGCATTTCTAAATTCCTGTTGGGATAAACCAGAAAGGGGACTGGTAAATCCGGCTCTTGACCTTACTTCATTGATGGCGTTATAAGCCTGTAGGCTAGGATTTCCAGTGGATTCATTGAGAGCCTCTGCATAAATAAGCAGTATTTCAGCATACCTCATATACGGAAAGCTTTTTGCCCCTCCGGAGAATACTGTACTATTGAGATCTGCTAGTTTCCAAAAAGAAATTGCCCTTGCAAAATCAGGGTTATCGATAGTCAACGAGACAGTTTGACCATTAGAGGGATTAACATAAGAAGTCAAAAAAGAAACTTCTCTCCTTTTATCCTCTGGTAAAAACTCATCCCAAAGGCTTTTAGAAACTCGAATGGTTCCGAATCCATTGAAAGGAACTATTGGAGCTCCACGAGGGCCCCAATATGTTGAATGTGATTGACCGAAAACATCTTTTACATAAGTAATTTCAAATATATTTTCTCGTCCTCCTCGGCTACTGACTGCAAAAACTTCAGCATAATTTCCATACAAGCTATAAATTCTTAAATCTATAACCTCCTTAGCTTTGTTAGCTGCTAAAGTCCAGTCTTGTGACCCTGTCTTGTTTCCAGCCCTTGTCAAATATACTTTTGCCGTCAGACTCATCGCGGCACCTTTTGTAGCTCTTCCCGCTTCTGAAGGAGTATAAGATAGGGGCAAAATGGTCTCAGCCTCGCTCAGATCTCTTAAAATTTGTTCGTATACCCCTTCTTTAGTGTTCCTTGGAGCCTGCAATCCTGACAAGGTATTAGTTTCTGTCAACACCAAAGGTACACCACCGTAAAATCTAACTAGATTAAAATAATGAAATGCCCTGAGGAACTTTGCTTCTGCTACCAATCTATTTCTTAATTGTTCATTCATTGGAATAGCTGGAATCCTTTCAATTACAACATTTGCTCTTTGAATAGCTTGATAGGATACTGCCCAAATACCCGATGTCCAGCTATTGACGGGTACAAATCTATAATTCCACAAAGCAATCCTATCAGCATTTCCCTGTAAAAACGGAATTCCATCATCAGCTGCAACTGTGGTAGGTGTTAAAATAGTTTCTGCGGAAAATTGATTTCCATACATTGGCTGCAATACAGCATACACGGCGTTTAGTGCGTCAATAGCATCAGCTTCAGTGGTGTAGAAGGTCGCGGTGGTTTTTTGGTCTAGTGGTGCTAAATCCAAATCCAATTGGCATGAACTTACCAATAAGAATACAATCAATAACTTTAATATATTTTGAGTTTTCATATCAGTACAAATTAAAATTTCACATTAAGTCCAAACAATATTGTTCTTGAATTAGGAAATGCTCCATAATCCAAGCCTTGATTCGTAGATCCCGAACCAAAAAAGTTCACTTCGGGGTCATATCCGGTGTATTTTGTCAGCGTAATCAAGTTTTGACCTCCCACATATACTTTCGCTGCTTTTATTGATAACTTGTTAATAAAATTCGCTGGTAAATTATAGCTCACCGAGATATTTTTGAACCTCAAATAGGACCCATCCTCAATATGGAATGTAGATAAAATCCTTTGCCCTCCTCGAGAATTTGCCCTCGGAATATCCGTGTTTGTGTTCGTCGGAGTCCATCTGTTCAAAACATCTCTCGATTGATTGTTTTGTCCATTTAAGTTATGGGTTTCGAATTTCTGAAAATTCAAGATATCGTTTCCATAGCTACCTTGGATAAAAATATTCAATTCAAAGGCTTTAAAAATAAAAGTATTGTTGAACCCACCAAATAATTTGGGATTTGGATTTCCGATGATTTGCCTATCTCTATCATTGATTACACCATCACTATTTAAATCTTTAAACCTGAAATCTCCAGGTTTTGCATTGGGTTGTGATGAATTGTTGATTTCTTCCTGACTTTGAAAAATACCATCTGCAACCCTACCATAAAATGCTCCTAATGGCTCTCCTACCCTTGTGATATTATAACCTACAACATTACCAAAGCTCCCCCCTATGAACTCAAGTCGGTTTTCATCAAGATTAAGAATCTTATTTTCATTAAAACTGATGTTGAAATCAGAGTACCACTGTAGATTTTTTTTGTCAACTATAAGGGCGTTAATTGCAAATTCAAAGCCTTGGTTCTCAACTTTTCCGATGTTTTGTAACGATGTACTAAATCCACTGGATTGGGGGATGTCGACTGTTATCAAAAGATCAGAAGTGACTTTTCTATAGTAATCTGTAGTTATTTGAACCCGATTATCAAAAAAACCAAAATCCAAACCTAGGTTTAATTGGGCATTTCTTTCCCAACCTAAATCAAAGTTGCCAACTCTATTTTGAGCACCTCCAACCTTTAAGTTGCCACCCAACACCGTTTGAACAGGCATTATTGAAGATAAAAATGCATAATTGCCGATTTCCTGATTTCCAGATAAACCATAGCTTGATCTGAATTTGAGATCAGAGATAACAGTCTGAGTCTTCATGAACTCCTCATTGATCACTCTCCAGGCAAAGGCCCCTGATGGAAAAAACCCATATTTTCTATTCGGCCCAAACCTAGAAGATCCATCTGTCCGTGCGGTAAATGTCAATAAGTATCTACTGTCAAACCCATAATTTATCCTTCCCAAATAGGAAATTAATCCCCACTCGATTATTCCGGAACTAGGAGTTCTCAAAGTAGCACCGGAACCAAGATTATTGTATAGTGCAAAGTCATTACTGAAATTAGAAGCGTTTGCGGTGAAGAATTCATGATTAAACCCTTGATGGGTAAATCCTACTAAAGCCGAAAAGTTGTGCTTTTCTGCATAAGTCTTGGCAAAATTCAGTGTGTTCTCGTTCAACCAATTGATATTTTGCCCGGCAGAAATTGAAGCATCCCCATTTGAAGCAAAACCCAGGTTTGTTTGCCTTGTTGCGTAAAAATTATTCTTATTGTTTAGAATATTTGCACCCCAAGTAGTTCTAAAAGTTAAATCATCAGTAATTAAAAAATCCGCATAGGAGTTGGCAAAAATCCTTGTTGAATTTGCCCTGTTATAAACATCATTTGCAATGGTCAGTGGATTATCTACTTGCTGACCATTGAGAGTTCCAAGGTCTCTGTAAAAAGTGCCATTTTCATTAAATTTTGGGAATACGGGAGCAAAGTTCAAGGCTGCTCCTGTTACTCCGGCGCTCTGTTGTCCACCTGTTTCTGTCCTAGCTATCCTTTCATTTGTAAAGGCACCTTGCAGTGAAAGCCCCACTTTAATTCTAGATGAAATATTATGGTCCAAATTTGTCCTTACAGAATACCTTTTAAAGAAGGAATTATCAATCAGACCATCCTGGTTAAATAAATTTCCTGAAATCGCATATTTTGTCTTTTCATTTCCTCCGCTAATAGAAAGCTGATAGTTTTGGATAGGAGCTGCCTGAAAAACTTCATTCTGCCAATCAGTATTATTTGGTACATTCCCAGGTAGTGGCCTTTCAGATGAGGAACCATCAAAAAAAGGAACTCCTCCACCATTGACCCTTGCTTCATTTATGAATTCAGCGTATTCCTGTCCGTTTAAAAGAGGGATTCGTCTTCTAGCATTTTGAACGCCATAATAGGACTCAAAATCAACCGAGGATTGTCCTGCTTTCCCTCTTTTTGTTGTTATGATAATCACTCCATTTGAACCTCTTGAACCGTAAATTGCTGTTGCGGATGCATCTTTCAAAATTTCAATGGACTCCACGTCCATTGGGTTAATGGTATTCAAATCACCAATTGGATATCCATCAATGACATAGAGAGGTTCGTTACCAGCTGCTACTGAGCCTGTACCTCTTATTCTTATGGTCGTTCCACCACCGGGCCTGGAGGAATTTTGTGTGACTGAAACACCTGCTGCCCTTCCTTGCAATGCCCTGTCAATAGCAACTATAGGAGTTGCTTTAATATCATCCTCTCTCACTTGTGCAATCGAGCCGGTGAGATCTGACCTTTTTACTGTTCCATAACCAATGACCACTACCTCCTCCAAAGAAGATATATCAGTTTGTAAAGTAACATCTATCAGAGACTGATTATCCACAGGAATCTGTATCGGCTCATACCCGATGAATGAAAAAACCAAAACCGCACCGTCCGGTACAGTGATCGAATAATTGCCGTCAATATCTGTGACCGTA